>Ga0105248_10000379_pt1 | contig 51830 bp, 42 predicted proteins | sample KBSS34metaG_FD_81524 | JGI IMG/M metagenome (GOLD analysis project Ga0105248, IMG submission 81524) | Switchgrass rhizosphere microbial communities from Kellogg Biological Station, Michigan, USA - KBS S3-4 metaG | ecosystem: Host-associated > Plants > Roots > Rhizosphere > Soil | place... | reverse complement strand
GTCCGCGAAGGGCACGTCGTGGATATCGAGGGCGGGCTCGACGCCAAGCTCATGCGCGACTGGCTCGAGGATGGCAAGTCATCGGCCGGCGACCGCGACCCCTATGCGGTGTCCCACCTGGGCTGGGGCTTGAATCCGCAGGCGCTCTGGTACGGCATTGCGCTCAACGGCGACGAGCCCGAGACGTCGCGCGCGGCTGCGCGCACCTTCCCCGGCAATTTCCTGTTCTCCACCGGACCCAACTCGCAAGGGGGCGGCAAGCGGACCACGCGCGGACACTACGACGTGCCGATGCGCGACTGCACGATCGAGCTGGACGGCAACGTGGTCGTCGAACGAGGTCGCATCGCCGATCCCGCGATGAAGGTCACCCGGGTCCCGCGCTAGTGGCCTGTAACGGGGGAAGCGGCAGCGAACGTGGTATGGCGGCGCTACTTGCGACGAGTGCAAGGCGCCGCTGCGCAGCAAGGGTAGCTCCCTTTGCAAGCAGTGGCAACGCAGCAATCGGCGCGAATAGCTCGCCAGACACGATCGATTCCTCCGTTACAGGCCGCTAGATGTTCGAGTATTTCCCGTCGCATTACTCGTGGAGCCTTGGTGTGCTGATGGCCGCGCAGCTGGGTGGCGAGCTGACGGAGATCGACACGGCGTGCCGTTCGCTGAAGGCGCTCGCCGAGCGGCCGAATGCCAAGGACGACCCGGAGGCCCACGCGGCGTGGATCGAAGCCTGGGCCGCATTGGCGCGGCGCGTCGAAGAGTTCGCGGCGCGTGACGAGACCGCGGGCCATCGCTGGTCCGCGGGACGCAAGTATCTTCGCGCCAGCGTGTACTGGTTCACCGCCGAACGCATGGCGAGCCACAAGACGCCTGCCAAGCGCGAACTCTATGACGCAATGACGCGATGCTTCGCGCGCGCGGTTGCCTTGCGCGACGAGCCGCTCGAATTCGTGAGCATTCCATACGAAGGAACGACGTTGCCCGCACTGCTGTACCGCGCTCCGCAGGCCGGGCCGCGGCCGGCGATGATTCACTTCGACGGTTTCGACGTGACCAAGGAGTGGATGCATCTGTGCGGGATTTCGAGAGAGTTCGCGCACCGGGGAATCTCGACGCTCATGGTCGATCATCCCGGCATTGGCGCCGCGCTGCGCTTGCAGGGTATGCCGATGAACCATGACAGCGAGCGGTGGGCGCGAGCTGCGATGGACTGGCTCGAAACGCGCAACGACATCGATGCCCGGCGTGTCGGTGTCATCGCGATGAGCCTGGGCGGCTACTACGCGCCGCGCGCCGCGGCCTTCGAGCAGCGGCTGGCCTGCTGCGTCGCGTGGGGCGCGCGCTGGGACAACGACGGCTCGCACGGCCGCATGCTGCGCGATCCGGACGCGCCGCGATCGGTCACCGGCTGGGTCGATCATGCGCTGTGGTACTACGGCGCCGCCAACACGGGCGAAGCGGCGGAGAAGATCGCTCGCATGACATTGCAAGACGTCGCCGGCAAGATCACCTGTCCGTTGCTCGTGGCGCACGGCGCAAACGATCGCCAGGTTCCGCTCGAACAGGCCGAGCGCACGGTACGCGAAGCAACGCGCAGCCGGCGCGCCGAGCTCAGGCTCTTCCATGCCGACGAAGGCGGCGTCGAGCACTGCAGCGGCGATCAGTTTTCCGTGGCGATCGATGCGATGACGGACTGGGTCGCCGATATCCTGCAGCCGATGCGCGCGTCGACTTAGCATGGAGTACGTCGCCCCCCGCACACTCGACGAGGCCTATCGAGCCCTCGGCGCCGACGAATCGCGCTGCCTGGCCGGTGGTCAGTCGCTCGTGGCGATGATCAATCTCGGCCTGGTTGCCCCGGCCCGTCTGGTCAGCCTCCGCCGCATCGACGCGTTGCGCGGCATCGCCATGCAGGCCGATGGCGGCCTGCGCATTGGTGCGATGACCACGCATGCGGAGCTCGCAGCGCTGACCATCGCCGCGCCTGGTCCGGCGCTGCTCGCGAAGGCCGCGCGCGTGGTCGCGTACCCGGCGGTCCGTGCCTGGGGGACAATCGGTGGATCGGTTGCGCATGCCGACCCATCCGCCGACTACCCCGTGGCGCTGGTCGCGGCGGACGCGACGATCGAAATTGGATCCGCGTCGGGCACGCGGCAAGTCGCGGCCCAGGAATTCTTCCGGGGTTTCTTCGAGACCGCACTTGCGGCTGGGGAGATCGTGACGGCAATCCGGATTCCGCCGGGACCCCGCGACGCCGGCGCCGCTTACGAAAAGCTGTCGCTGGTCGTCGGTGACTTCGCGATCGTCTCGGTCGCGGCCATCGCGGGCCGCACGGCGCAGCTGGCGGTTGGTGGCTATGGACCGAAGCCGATCCGGCTCTCCGGCATCGATGCGACGGATGACGCGCTGATCGCGGCGGGACGCGCGCTTGCGACCGCGAGCGATCCGCCCGGCGACCATCGCGCTTCCGCCGCCTATCGCCGCCGCGTGCTTCCCGAGCTTATCCGCCGCGCGACGCGCGCCGCTTCAGCAGCAAGTCACGCATGAGCGCGCCGCGCGAAGCCAAGGCCCGAAGGGTGCGTCGGCGCGCGATTGCGGGAGGCCGACGCGCTATTTTTTGCAGGCCAGGCGGGTGCAAGGAGGCCGAGGCATGAGCGCGGCGAAGGTCCATTCGGTATTGACGGTGAATGGCGAATCGCGTGACGTACTCGCGCCGGTTTCGACCACGCTGCTCGACGTGCTACGCGATTCGTTGTCGCTCACCGGCACCAAGCGCGGTTGCAATCACGGTGTTTGCGGCGCCTGCACCGTGCTGCTCGACGGCCGGATCGCACGGTCCTGCCTGACTCTCGCAGCCGACGTCGGCGAGCGGACGGTCACCACGATCGAGGGGATCGCGGGTGATCGGGATTTCTCGCCCGTCCAGCGCGCGCTCATCGACGCGGGAGCGATCCAATGCGGTTTTTGCACGCCTGGCTTTGTCATCGCGTTGACCGATCTCTTTGCGCGCGACTCGCATCCCGACCGGGAGACGATCCGGATGGCGCTATCGGGAAATCTTTGCCGCTGCTCCGGCTACGTGAAGATCGTCGAAGCGGCCGAACGCCTTGCAGGAGTGGCGGATGACTGATTCGACGCAGGCGCAGGCCATCGGCACAAGTCCGCCGCGGCTCGAGGCCGGCGACAAGGCCACCGGGCGCGCGCACTTTGCCGATGACGTTCAGTTGCCGGGCATGCTGCACACGGCGATTCTGACCAGTCCCCACGCGCATGCGCGCATCGTTGGTTACCGGCTGGCGGCCGCACGCGCAATTCCCGGCGTCAAGGCGATCGTCACGGGCGCCGACCTTGCGGGACCCCGCTCAGGCGGAATCGTCAAGGACGAGTCGATGCTCGCGCGCGGCAAAGTGCGTTATGTGGGTGAGCCCGTCGCCGCCGTCGCTGCCACCGATCCGGCGATCGCGAGCGAAGCGGCCGCGGCGATCGAGGTGGACTACGAGCCCCTCGGCGCCGTGCTTTCCATCGACGATGCGCTGGCGCCGGACGCACCGATCCTGCACGAGGAGCTCGCTTCGTACGTGAAGGCGGTCGAGGGTGGCAGCCACCACAATGTCGTGTGGGAGGCGGCACTTGCGGAAGGCGACGTGGACCGCGCCTTTGCCCAGTGCGACGTGGTCGTCGAGGACACGTGGGAAACTCAGGCGCAGCATCACGCCTACATGGAGCCGAATGGCTGTGTCGCCGATGTCGATGCGAGCGGGCGGATTACGCTTCATGTGACCTGCCAGTCCGTCCATCACGTGCAGCAGCGCGTGGCGGAGGAGCTGGTCGAGCCGATGGCGAAGGTCCGCGCGATCGCCACGCGTGTGGGCGGCGCATTCGGCGGCAAGCACGCCTCCAATATCCATTCGATCGCCGCATGGCTCGCGCGCGCGGCGCGCCGCCCGGTCAAGCTGGTGCTCTCGCGCATGCAGGATTTCGAGATGCAGCGCTCCCGACACCCGGCGCGCATCTGGATGAAGACGGGCGCGCGGCGCGACGGGACGATTCTCGCGCGTGACGTGCGCATCATCATCGACGGCGGCGCGTACGCCGATGAAAGCCCGCCGGTACTCACGTTCGCATTGCTGATGTCCAGGGGACCCTACCGGATCGCGAATGTGCGGGCGCGGGGCCAGGCGGTCTATACGAACAAGCTGCGCGCGGGTTCCTTCCGCGGGTTCGGCAATCCCCAGGCGACCTTCGCCGGCGAATCGCAAATCGACGAAATCGCGTTGAAACTGGGCACCGATCCGGTCGAGCTGCGACTCGCCAACGCCATGGGGCCGAACGACACCGCATTTGGCGGCCACCCGGTACCTTCTTGCGTACTCCGCGATTGTCTGGTGCGCGTGCGCGACGCACAGCGCGACGCCGTGCCGCTTCCTGCACGCGCCGGACGACGAAGAGGCATCGGATTCGCCGCGCTGTCGCACATCTCGGGCTTGATGGGCACCGCCGCGATGGTGCAGCTGCGTACCGACGGATCGGTCGCATTGTCGACCGGTTGCGTCGACATCGGGCAGGGTTCGGACACCGTGATGGTGCAGATCTGTGCCGACGCATTGTCGTTGCCGATCGGACGCGTGAGTTACGCGCGCCAGGACAGCGATTCATCGCCTTACAACTGGAAGACGGCGGGAAGCCGATCGACCTACATGACGGGGCGCGCCGTGGCGATCGCCACCGTCGACATGCGCGACAAGATGCTTGCGCACGCGGCGGAGCTCATGGAATGCACAGCGAAGGATCTCGAGCTGCGACCGGGTGGTGCGGTAGGTGTGAAGGGCGTGCCGGGCATGACCGTGACCTTCAAGGAGATTGCGCTGCGATCGCTGTTCAAGTCCGGTGGACCGCTCGCGGCCACGCACGGTTTCGTGTTCGACGGTCCGGGCTTCGATCCGAAGCGGGCCTCCATCCGGCAACTGGCGTTTGCCAATCTCGGTGTCTACACGTTCGGTGCGCATTGCGTGGAAGTCGATGTGGATGACGCGACCGGCGCGGTCGAAGTGCGCCGCGCGTGGTGTGCACATGATGTCGGGCGCGCGATCAACCCGGCCAGCTGCGAAGGGCAGATCCAGGGCGGGTTTGTCCAGGGAATGGGCTACGCGCTGACGGAGGCCATGCAATGGAATGAGCAGGGCTGGCTCATTACCGCAACGCTGGCCGACTACAAGATTCCCGGCGTCCTCGATTCGCCTCCCGAGATTCATCCGATCGTGCTGGAGGACCCCGATCCGACGCATCCGGTCGGCGCGAAGGGGATCGGGGAACCGTCTCTCGTGGGCGCCGCGCCTGCGATCGCAAACGCCATTCGCAACGCCACCGGCGCGCGCGTGCGAACGCTTCCAATGACCCCCGAACGTGTGCTTGCCGCACTGGATGCGCTGCGATGAATATTGGCGATTATCCGCCGCAGGAACCACTATCCGAAGCGGGCGCAGCCTATGGCGCGGAGTGCTGGCGACGAAGCGAGGGCATCGCCTTTCAGGAGTTCGCGTTCGGCGCCGATCCGTACCAGCGGCTGCTGGTCTTCGCGCCGCCTCGCCCGAACGGGAGCGTCCTCGTGTTCTGGCATGGCGGCGGCTGGACGTCGGGCTACAAGGAATGGATGGGCTTCATGGCCCCGGCCTTCAATGCGAGCGGTATCACGTTCGTGTCCGCCGGCTATCGTCTCGCGCCGCAGCACATTTTTCCCGCGGGTCTTCACGATTGTGCGGAAGCGGTGAAGTGGGTCGCCGCAAACATCTCGCGGCATGGAGGCAATCCCGAGCAAATCTTCATCGGTGGCCATTCCTCGGGTGGCCACTACGCTGCGCTTCTTGCCGCGAGCCATGACTGGACGGCATCGATGGGTCTGTCGGACGACGTCGTGCGCGGGTGCCTGCCGCTGTCCGCAGTCTACGAATTCGGAGAGGGTTCGGGTTTGAGCGCAAGGCCGCGATTCCTCGGCGCCGATCCGGCAAACGACTTACGCGCAAGTCCCCGCTTCCAGCTTCAGCCACCATTGCCGCCATTCCTGGTTGCACATGGTTCCCGCGACTTTCCGCACCTCATCACCCAGGCAGGCAGGTTCGTGGCCGCCGTTCGTGCGCAAGGCTTTGAGGCGGATCATCTCGAGCTCGCCGACCGAACGCACTTCACCGCGAGCTATGCCGGTGGCGAGAGCGAGGGACCATGGGTACCTGCCGCGCTCGCGTTCATCGCGCGCCATGCCGGACGTTAGCAACGGCGCCGCCGTGTTCGGGGCGTTGCTGAACCTCGCCGGTATCGGCATCATCATCCTGCTGTGACACCAGTACTCATCGGGTTTGCTACGATGCGAACGTCGGCGTTCGCGACACGCCGCCGGAGACGCTGCGCATGGAAATGACCAACAGCCGGGTGATTCCGGCATCCCCCGCCGCGGTGTGGACGGCGCTCAACGATCCGTCAATATTGCAGGCATCCATCCCCGGGTGCGAATCGCTCGAACGCATCGGCGACAACGAATGGCGCGCGGTGGTCGCCGCGAAAGTGGGCCCGGTGTCGGCGAAATTCTCCGGGACGATGCGGATGATCGATCCGACGCCGCCCACTGGCTACACGCTGCAATTCACGGGGCAGGGCGGCGCCGCGGGATTTGCCAGCGGCGAAGCCAGGGTCACGCTGACGCCGGCCGAAAACGGACACACATTGCTCACCTATGCGGTGAAAGCGCAGGTCGGCGGCAAGCTCGCGCAGATCGGCTCACGGCTCATCGATGGTGCCGCCGCCAAGATGGCCGACGATTTTTTCGCGCGGTTCTCTGCGCGGCTGGCGCCGGAAGCGCCCGAGGCAGGCCCCGGCGGCGAGGCGATGATTCCGGTGCGCGCGGGCGAAGCGCCGATGGGCAGCCGCTGGATTCGCTATGTCGCGATCGTCGCGATCGCGGCCATCCTCGTCTACCTCACGATGCGCGGGATGCGTTAGCAGGGCCCTGGCTCTTCTTCTCCGGCGCCCGGTTGCAGTTGCGATAGTCGGCAACGACGATCGTGTACAGCGGATTGCCCCCCGCGTTCACGAACGTTTCCTCGTTGCGCTGGCACGGCGTGTCTCGCGCAAGCAGCGCATCGAGCCGTTCTCGGGCGCCCGCGAACACCGTATAGCGCGGTGCGTGCAGCACGAAGGCCACGCGCTTCCCCGTCATGTGCTCGGCCACGGCGTTGCGCAGGTCGGCGCGCTCGAGGTCGGACGCATCGATGAGCCGCCACGTCCACTCGCGATAGTTGGCGGCGCGCTCGCGCCTGGCCAGCGTGACCAGCGGCTGGTGCAGTCCCCAATCCACCGAGATCACGCGATCGACATCGAGGCGCGTGAGCCGCTCGCCAAGTTTTGCGATCGCGGGATCGAACGTCTGGCGATAGTCGCGGTCGTTGCGCCACGCATCGACGTAGCTCAAGTCGGCGGCGATGTTCCAGGCGAGCAGCGCGCCGCACGCGACCGCACCGAAGGTGGCCACGGCGCCGCGGAACGCCCGCTGCCACGAGGCCGCCGGACGGTCGATGTGCTGGACGACGATGGCCAGCAGCGTCACCAGCTGCAGCGTGGGCAGTGGCCACAGCATCACCAGGTGGTGGGACCCGCCGACTTGCCGGGTGGCGGCGATCGCGCCCGCGAGCAGCACCGTCGCCGTGGAAAGAAACGCGAGGAGCCGTCGCGCGGGTGTCCACGGACGCGTGCAGGCGAGCAGCACGGCGGCGGCCGCCAGCTGCGCGATCAGGACATAGTTGAAGGCGTGGGTGGCGATCACATCCATGCCGAACACCCAGCTCATCACCGACGTGCCGCTGAAGGTCGTCGCGTAGAGGTCCCAGACCTTGCGCAATTGCGCGACGATACCGAGTGTCCCGGCGTCGCCTTGCACGTCGAGCGGCGCCACGCTTCGCACCAGCGTCACCACGCCCCACAGCAGCATGGCGCCGGTGACCCCGGCGATTGCCGGTTGCCATGGCGCGCCCGCGCGCAGCCGCTCGTACAGCGTGCGTGGAGCGACAAGCACTGCCGCACCGACCAGCGCGATGATCACCCACAGGAAATTGAGCTTGTCGAAAAAGCCGATCAGCAAGCCGCCGCAGGCCGTTGCAAGCCAGAACGTGCGTCCGGTCTGGATCCATCGCCACAACGCAATCAGCGACAACACGCGGAGGAACGCCGCGATCATCGCCGGTCCCCAGTCCAGCCGCGCATGGCTCACGAGGACCGGGTCGATCGCCGTGAGTGCCAGCAACAGCAGCGCCCACGCGCTTCCCAGCTCGTGCCGCACGAACAGCCAAAGCACGACGAGCGTGGCCGCCGCCAGCAGGATCGATGGCAGCCGCACCGTCCACATGTTGATGCCGAACGCCGCGAACAACGGCGCGTGCAGCCACGCCTTGACTGCACCTACATAGCCCAGTGTCTGCATGAGCGGCAGGCAGCCGATCTCCCGGGTCACCGCGGCGTCGACGTCGCACTGGCCGAGCACGCGCAGCGAAGCCGGGACGAAGATCACTTCATCGTAGTAATAGCCCGGCTTGTCGATCGCCACCGTCGCGAGCGCGAGAAAGACGGCGATGAACACCGCAGGAACGATGAGGCGGGCGAGATGTGGCAAGGCGACGGGATGCGCGTAACGGGGTGTGGCGAGTAGACGCCAAGCTATTGGCGGGGTCAAGGGTGCCGCATGCAAAGCGAGGGTAAAATGCAGGTTCGTTTGCTACAAGTCAGGTAGGACCATGGACAGCGTCGATCTCGAAGTACTGAAACGCAGCGCCGACTGGCTCGACAAGGGCCGGCGCGTGCTGCTCGTGACCGTCGTCAAGACGTGGGGCAGCTCGCCGCGCCCGGAGGGCGCGATGCTCGCGGTCCGCGATGACGGCCTCGTCGTCGGCTCGGTCTCCGGCGGCTGCATCGAGGACGACATCATCGATCGGACGCGGCGGCTCGGCATGACCAGTACACAGTGCGAGGCCGTGACCTACGGCGTGTCGGCCGATGAGGCGCGGCGCTTCGGCTTGCCGTGCGGGGGCACGATCCAGCTCGTGCTCGAGCCGCTGACCCGCGACTCCGGCATGCGCGCATTGTTGCGCGAGATCGAAGCCGGCCATCTGGTCGCGCGCCGTCTCGACCTGTTGACCGGCGAGGCAACGCTGCATCCGGCGCAGGCCGTCGACGGTCTTGCTTTCGACGGCGCGACGCTGACGACGATTCACGGCCCGCGCTACCGGATGCTGGTGATCGGCGCATCGCAACTGTCGAAGTACCTGGCGCAGATCGCCGTGGGACTCGACTACCAGGTGACGATCTGCGATCCGCGCGAGGAATATACGGAGACGTGGGACATTCCGGGCGTCACGCTGGTGCGCACGATGCCGGACGACACGGTGGCGGCGATGCAGCTCGACGAGCGCTGCGCGGTCGTGGCGCTCACCCACGATCCCAAGCTCGACGATCTCGCGTTGATGGAAGCGTTGAAGTCGCCGGCGTTCTACGTCGGCGCGCTCGGCTCCCGTGCCAACAATGCGAAGCGGCGCGTCCGGTTGCGCGAATTCGACGTGACCGACGACGAGATCGCGCGGCTGCACGGTCCGATCGGCCTTTACATCGGAAGCCGAACGCCGCCGGAAATCGCGATTTCGATCCTGGCGGAGATCACTGCGGTGAAAAACGGCGTTGCATTGCCGGACGCGGCGAGGATTGCCGTGGCGAAGGAATTGGTCGAGGCATCCGCCGCTTGTCCTGCCGAGTGATCGGCCGCCGTCGCGATGACGGCGATGATCGACTGACGAGCCGTTACGTCATGTCCTCATGGATGCACAGGATGTTGCCCTCCGTATCCGAGAACCACGCGGCCTTTTCCGAACCGAGGACGCAAACGTGGTCGACCGTGCGGAAGCCAGGCAGGTCGTAGTCGTGAAAGACAACGCCACGCGCCGTCAGATCGCGAATCGCCGGCGCGATCGCCGCCACCTGAAAGCTCACCGCCGTGTGCTCGGCACGCGTGCCCTCGGGCTTGGGAAACAGCGCAAGGAGCGCGCCGTTGCCGCACCGGAACATGAACTTTCCATCGGGGCGCAGGCCTTCGGGGACGAGGCCCAGCACGTCGGTGTAATACTGGCGCGCGCGGGTGAGATCGCGCACCGGCAGCATCGTGGTGAGCGGCGCTTGCGCCAGCGGCGAGCGGACCGGAATTAGTGCCGCAGCGGCTTCGTTCATGGAAGTCCTCCCTGGATCGATCGACGGGATATTACGAGGCGCTGCGCACCTCGCCCCATTTTTGCAACGCCCGGCTCGAGGCGGCCCGGCGCCAAAACGGTGCTCCGAAAGTTGCGGCGTATACTTTTCCGGAAATGGCCGCAGCGAAAATGCGTAAATTTGCGTATGTGGATGCCCCGGGGACGACCCGATGGGCCGGCTAGCGGAACGCGGCGCCCGCGCGGCGCTGAACATGCTGGCCGACGTCGGCACCCACACGCACAGCACGGAATCGTTTGCGCGCGCGGGTGTGCGTGCGTTGCCCGAGCTCGTCGGCGCCGACCTCACCACGCTTTCGGTGTGTGCGCTGCGCTCGGGCAAGCGCCGTGTCACGGGCTTTCCCGAGAATGCGCTGACGCTCTCCGATATCGCGTGCTTCGACCGTTTTTTCTTCGCCCATCCGCTGGTGCGCTTCCATAGCGCGCACCATGACGGTGGCACGCACCGCATCTCCGATTCGCTGCCCGACACCGCATTCCACCGCAGCGCCCTGTATGCCGAGTACTACCGCAGAATCGGCATCGAGCATGCGGTGGCCGTGCCGTTGTTCATCGATGGCGAGACGCTGGTGAGTTTCGTTCTCAATCGCACCGGCCGCGATTTCAGCGACGGCGAATGCGCTGCCCTCGAGGCGGTGCGCGGGCCGCTCGTGATGCTGTATCGCAAGGCGCTGGCGCTCGACGAAGCCCATGCAATGATCGAGCGCTTCCGCGCGTGGATCGACACCGAAGGCTGGTGCGAGATCGAAGTCGATGCGGCGTTCCGGATTCGCCGTGCGGGGCGCCGGGGCCTTGCGATGCTCGGAGTCGCCGTACCCGAAGCGGCGATTCCTTGGTGCGGCGCGGCGCTGCCTTCCACGCTGGTCGCATGGCTGACCCGCGCGCGCGCTGATGGTCCCGCCGGCACCGCACTCACGCTCGATGTTGGCGCGCGACGGTTTGCGCTACGCGCGCTCCCCGCGGTCGAAGGCGAAGGCTGGCTCGTCTATGTTGGCGAAAAGGCGCCGGCCGAGGTCGTCGATCCCTCGGCATCCGGCACGCTGTCGCGACGCGAACGCGAGGTTTTGGACTGGGTGGCGGCGGGCAAAAGCGATGCGCAGGCTGCGGCCATTCTCGGCATCAGCGTGCGCACCGTGCACAAACACCTCGAGCACATCTACGAGAAGCTGGGCGTCGAGGGCCGTACGGCGGCGGTGATGCGCGCCTGCGCGGCGGCAGGACAAAGTAGCGTCGCCTCCGGTCCAAATACCGACGCGCCGGGTGGAACAACGCGGGGCGGCATGGTAAGGTAGCGTAACTTTCGCCTTCCGGGGTGCCATGCTCGCCCGTATTCGTCGCACCTCGCGCCTGTTGTTGTCCGTTCGAATCCCGCTGTTGCGCCGCCGCAGCCCGACGACTGTACCGGGTTCGCGTTGCCGGTGGACACGCGCATGCGCGGTGGCGGCATTGGCGTCGATGATGGGCGCCGGCGTTGCGTGGGCGCAGGATACGGGGCCGAAGGCCCCGGCCGACAGCGGCCTGTTCGCGCCAAAGTCCGCGTGGGATGCGCCCGAGCCCTGGCGCACCGATCGCTTCTATTTGCAGACTGCGATCGCCACCATCCACTTTCATTACGATTCGGCGCACGAACAGTCGGTGGCGCTCGACCTCATCTACCGATTCGATGAACGGTGGCTTGGCGGCCAGTGGATCGCAGGCGGCGCGCTGTTCACCAATTCATTCGGCCAGTTTTCGCAGGTCGTGTACGGGGGATTGCTGTGGCGACCCCTCGAGGAATACCAGCCGTTCTATCTGAAGGTCGGCGCCGGCGTCATCCATGGCTACAGCGGCGCCTACCAGGACAAGATCCCATACAACAGCACCGGCTTCGCCCCCGCGATCGTCCCGTCGGCCGGCTATTGCTGGGGTCGCTATTGCAGTGAAGTCGTCCTGCTGGGCTTCAACGCATTGATGATCACCGTCGGCGCGACGCTGCCCTGAGCCGGCCCGCAAGGGATGCGGCAACAGTGTGACGTTGCGTGGCCGGGGTTTCGTCCGCGACGGCGTTACTTGGGCACCGGTGGCACTGGCTGTGCGTTCGCAGGCGTCGAAATGTCCGGCGCCGTCGCTTTGGCATCACCGGGGGTGCGCAGGGCGTTCGAGCGCGATTCATTGAACGTCTTCTTCGCGGAGGGATTCGCGCCCGGCGTTGTTAACTTGGCATCGCCGGCGGTTCGCGTGCTGTTGGAACGCGATTCGTTGAACGTCTTTTTCGCCGATGCATCAGTTACCGGCGTAACGCCGGACCTGGATTCGCCCGCAACCGCGGCGGGAGGGTCGTGGAGGATTCTTCCCGTCGAAGGCGTCGCCGGCGGAGATTGCGCGAGCCCCACTCCGGACACATAGAGCAGGGTGCCAGCGAATAGCATGCGGGCGGTGGACACTACTGTCTCCTACAGAGAACAGCCGAGGCGGCTGCTCGCATTACGGACGCAATATCCGTACCGTCATGCGCGACGCCGATCCGCCGCGCATCGCGCGGTGTCCTCGTCGGTTTACGTCGGACACACCGCGCCGGTCTTGATCCACGCGTCGAGGAGCGCGCCAAGTTCCTTCTGCGTGCCGGGCGCCGATGCGCGGCCGTACCCGGGCGCCCAGGCCCAGCCGACCAGCGAGTCGTTGGTCATGTGGTCGTGAATCTGCGCGAGCGTGCGGCCGCCGTTGCGCGCCGGATCCTTGACCTGAACGCAGATCTCGCCGACCGTCTTGCCCTGCCACGCCATTTCCCTCGGGGCCAGGTGCCAATGCGCGTGGCCCGGCATGCCGGCGGGATCGAAGTTGGCGCCCTGGTGGCATGTGGAACACCGCGCGCTTACCGCACCGAAGCCATCGGCGCCGCGCTCGACCGGCGGCTGATGTAACCGGCCCGCGTCGGTTTGAAGCGGCCGATCGCCGGCGGGATGGCAATTCACGCAGCGCGCTGACGTCAGCACCTTGCCGGCCTCCGCGAACAACGCGGCCGACCGCGCCGCCGTGTCGCCGATGCTGCTGAAGCTCTCCGGCGTGGCGAGCGTTGCGGTCGGACCCGCCGACTTGACGCTCATCGCCGGCGCGAGCGCCAAGGCGAACGTCATCGAAACAAGTAACCCCAAGCGCGTGGCTGCGTTCATGTGTGGAATCGTCTTTGTTAGCTGACGTAGCGTTTGGCATCGGCAAGAATCACATCGCGCATAGCCTCGTGATACTTGACGTAACCAGTGCATCGGCAGATGTGGCCGTTGAGCGCTTCCTGGATCGTCTTGTCGAGGTCGGCGCGCGCCACCGGCTTTTTCGCCAGCCGCTCGAGCAGCACCTGGCCTTCGTTCACGAAGCCGGCCGTGCAATACCCGCACTGGAACGAGAAATGCTCGACGAACGCCTTTTGCAGCACGCTTGGCTGCCCGTTCTGCGCGTGGCCCTCGATCGTGCGGATCGATTTGCCGGCGAAGTTTTTCGCGGGAACGATGCACGTCGGCATGGTCTGGCTGCTGCCGTCGGGATTGTCGACGATCACGGCGCAACTCAAGCATTGCGCCATCCCGCAGCCGAACTTGGTGCCGGTGAGCCCGAGGTATTCGCGCAGATAATCGTTCATCGACAACTCGTCGCGAATCTCCGTCGGTCCGTACGCCTTGCCGTTGATCGTGATACGCATCGTCGTCACTTGAGCACTCCCTTGAGCATCGCCTGCGTCACGGGCAACGATTGAAAACGATGACCCGTCGCATCGTAAATGGCGTTCAGGATCGCCGGAATGACGGGGATCATCACGACTTCCGCCATACCTTTGGGCGGATCGTCCGGTTTGAGCGGGGGAAGCACTTCGATCTCCAGCCCGTTCAACGGCATGTCCGTTGCGCGCGGGACGACGTACTCGCCGAGATTCCATTTCCCGTTGCCGGGCCCGTCTTCATAGAGTGGCATGGTCTCCAGCAACGCCTGGCCCACGCCCATCGCAAAGCCGCCCTGCATCTGGCCGACGACGACTTCGGGCACCAGCGGCTGCCCGCATTCGGCGACGCTGTACGCGTTGGCGATGCGCACGCTGCCGGTCGCACGCTCGATCTCGATGCGGACGAGGGTCCCGCAGGTTGACGCATAAGCGACACCGATACGCTCGTTGATGGCGGGCGGGATGTTGATACTGGTCCGGTTCAGAGGTACAAAACGGTCGGACGTAGTCGAGCCGCTGCGAGCCTTGGCGGTCCCGGTGCCGGTGCGCACCGCCAGCGCGTCGATATCGGCGGTATAGGTCTCACCTGCAATCTTGAAGCTCGCGTTCGTCCATGACCAGCGATTGAAGCCGTGCACCATCGCCGCGGTCACGCCGCCACGGGCGTGTGCCTTCGCAGCGACCGACGCCAGGTCCAATGGCGGCAATCCGGGTATGGCCAGCTTGCGTTGCTGCCACCGCGCGGTGTCCCATTGCCGGGCCCGCGGATCGGTCTTCGCAATGCCCCACAAGTCGAGCGCGGCGGGCCACAAGCCGAAGCGAAAGATGACGCGCGCGGCCTCGAATGCCGCATGCGTGCTGAAATGCGCGCCGACCGAAGCGCTCGACGGCGAGCTGATCTCCGCGACCCAGCGTGGATTGCGCGACGCGGCATCCTGCGCGGCCTGCGTGATCGAAAAGGGATCGCCGGACGTGACGAGTCCGAGCGGCGCGAACGCATCGACCTGCGCCATGGCCACCTCGTCGGCCACGCCGCCGATGATCGCGGCCACACGATTGGCGAGCGCGGTCCCGATCGCGGTCCCCATTTCGACGGCATCCGAGCGGATCGTGATGCGTCCCTCCGGCGAGACTTCGACCGAGGCCAAACAGGCGTCGGCGCCGGTACCGAAATCCTTGTTGACGCAAGCCACGCCGGTGCCGACCAGGATGCCCGCTCGCTGCTGCAGCGCGCGCGCCCTCTCGGTCGCACGGTCCTGCCAAATCGGGTGATTCGCAAGCTTGGCGAGAACTTCGTCGGTGCGCGTAACCCCAATGAGCGCATTGCCAGCCATCGTTTGGCCATTGGTGGGCAGCGCGTTGCGCCGCCGGAACTCGATCGGATCCAGACGCAAAGCGGCCGCGGCTTCGTCGATCAGAACCTCCAGCGCCGTCAGCACCTGCGTGGTTCCATAACCGCGCATCGAACCGGCGGTTACGGCGCGTGAGTGGAAGACGACCGTGCTGACGTCGACCTTGGGAATGTCGTACATCCCGATCGCCGCCGTGGCACCCACGGTGGCGACCTGCGCGGAAAAGTTGGCGAGTCCGCCGCCGTCGAGGCGGTGATCGGCGGCAAAGGCGCGGATCTTCCCGGTGGCGCGGTCGACACCCATGCGCGAGCGCATCTTGAACGGGTGCCGCTTGATGCCCGACTGGAATTGCTCGTAACGGTTGTTCGCGAGCCGCACCGGGCGATTGGGATAGAACATCGCCGCGAGCGCGACATAGAGCGGCATCGTCGTGTGGTCGCGGCCGCCGAAGCCGCCGCCCATGTACGCGCAATGCGTGTGGATCAGTGCGGGCTTGAAGCTGCCGCGCGCGTTCCCCAGCAGATAGGCAACCGACTCCGTCGCCTCCATCGGCGACTGGACGCCCACCACGAGCTCGAGGCTCTTGCTCTTGGGGTCGTACCATGCGATGCCGCTCTCCGGCTCGAGAAACATCGGGTCGATCGATTGCGTCTGGAATTCGCGATCCAGCACCAGCTGGTCCGGATTGTTCGCGGCAAGTCCGGCGCGGATCTGTTCGCCGTAAAACGAGGCCTGCGCGTCCGCGGGTCCCTTCTGGTTCGCCGGCGCCCAGACGGGCAAGTCCATGTTCAGGAACCTGCGCGGTGTCACCCATCCCGCTTGCATCGGCGAATACACGTCCGGCGCTCCGGGCGTCGAGCCGGCTACGCGCACGAAGCGGTACGCACCAAACGGCGCGATCGCGACAGCGCCCGTTTCCTGGCCATAGTTCACGCAGCTCGGATCGCGCAATGCCATCCGGGCCTGATCGAAGGCGTCGAATTGCTCGAAGATCAGCAGTGCCACCGGATGGCCCAGGTACAGCGGCGTCTTGCCGACCGGGCAGAAGAGATCAGCCTGCGCATAGAACGCCGGCACGCGAATACCGGCAGTGGCAAGATCCGCGGCGGTGACCACCCGCGACGGCTTCAGCGCACCGCTCAATCGCGAAAGATCGATGCCTGTGAAGACGTGCGTTGCGTCGGTCGCGCGGATGAGCATCGCATGCGACGTATTCGCGGGCCAGCCTGGCAGGTCGGCGGCGCGAAAGTCGGACGCATAGAGCTTGGCGCCCGTGACCTTGGCCAGGCCGTCGATGCGTCCGACGCCAGTGGCGGCGGGATTCCAGCTTTGCCGTCCCGGCAGCGTCTCGCGCGTAGCGAAGGCGGGGGTTTGGGCGAACGTCGCATGCGAAACGCTGAGGGCAATGCCGCTCGACGTCATCAACTTGACGAACTCGCGTCGCGATAATTCCATTCCGGCTACCTCTGTGGTGGAGCGCTGCGGACAGACCAATGCCCTCTTGGCAGAGCATTCAAAGAGGCGGCGCAATCCAGGGAGGAAGCAAGAGCGATGCCAGGATCGGGGATCAGGGATCAGGTGTCAGAAATCAGAGAAAGGCGACCCGCAGTTGCGCCCGCGTGCATTGCACGCGGCGACGGCCTGATTCCTGATCCCCGACCTCTGATCCCTGAAAGCGCTAGCGGCCCGGCCGCAGCGCGTCAACGTCGGGCGCAAACCGTACGCGGAAATCGCGTTCGAATGACACATTGCGGCAGACGTCGGCGAAGCGGTGGTCGAGGTCCGCGCGATCAATGCCGCCGAGGCTCACGATCGCATAGCGATAGTTGCCGAGCCACTTGGTCTCGCGCCAGCGGCTGTTGCCGTGCTTGATGAACGTGTGCAGGCGCGCGTCCGGATGTGCCGTATTGAGCCAGGCGATCTGCGCCTTGCCGGGCGCGATCTTGATCGCGCCATTGAACTCGCGGAAGACGAAGCTCGTCGCAGCGCCGTAGGCGCCTCGGCCGCGTGTCCAATGCGGCGAACGTCCCACGCAGAGATCGACCAGCACGGAATAGGGATTGACGCCGTCCACTTTCTCGTAGAGGTCGCCGAACTGGGCGGCGAGGCGCGGATTGATCTCGATGACCTGGAACGTGTTCGTCGCGGACTGCCAGAACAGCTCGACATTGAACGCGCCGTGGTCGAACCCCATCGCACGCATCGCGCGCTCGGCGATGCCGTAGGCCGCCGCTTGCGCCGCGGGCGGCAGGCGGCTCGGATACTCGAACCGCTGGAACGCCGACGTGCCCGGATACATGATGGCATCGACAATGCCGAAAAAATTGACCGCGCCGTGATCGATCCAGCCATCGACGTTGATCTGGACGCCATCGAGCAGCGTCTCGCCCATCATGTGCTGTGGATCGACGGAAAATTCGCTGTAGTGGCGCATGAGGTCGCCGAACGGCCGCACCAGCCGCTTGATGATGTGCGACTCCCATGGATGAAACGTCAGATGCCGCTGCAGGTCCGCCGGATCGTCGACGCGGCGCGCGAGCACCGAGTACGCGGCCTTGACCGGCTTCACGAAAAACGGGAATGGCAAGCCGGGGTCGGCACCCGCCACCGACGTGCTGCCGAATGCGTACGGCAATAACGCGAAAGCGGGGTTCGCGCCCGGCAGCGCGGCGGCGAGCGCCTGGCGCGCATGGTATTTGTGCTGGGCACGAATGATCGCGGCCGGATCGCTGCCGGGCAGTCCGAGCTCGCGGGCGAGGATCGCCGCGATCAGCGCGCCGTATTGCTCGTTGGTCGAGGCGACGCCCGCGAGTCCCGCGCCGCGATACTTGCGTTTCAGGCGGGCGATCCAGCGCCGCGCATCGAACCAGAGGAGCTTCGCGTTCTCCGGAAAACGGAAGAGGTCGAAGCCTTCGCCGACCACGTCGAACTCGTCGCGCAGCGCGGACACCGCCGCGAATGTGGCGTCGTCCCACCCGTCTGGAAAGAGAAAGAGGAACTTGGGCTTCATGGGGCAATCACGGGCAATGCGTGGTGCAGCGCCTCCCAGCGGGCCAGGTCGGCCGGCTCGTCCACATCCCACAATACGGGAAGCGCCGCCCAGTGGATGCCGGCGCGGGCAAACCCCGCCACAGTATCGTCCATTGCATGTGCCGAACTCCAGCGAATTGCTGCGAACGGCAGCGGCCGGCGCGCGCCGACGAGGACGTAGCCGCCGTCTTCCGCGGGGACCAGCACCGCATCATGATGGGCGAGCAGCGCGGCCGCTTGCGCCAGGCGGTCGGCGTCGAGCAACGGACAATCGGTGCCGATGAGCAGCGCCGCGCCGGCGCGGGTCAGCGCGTCGGCGATGGCGTTGGTCATCCTTGCGCCGAGGTCGCCCTCGCTCTGCGTGTGCAGCGTGGCGGCGCTGGTGGAGGCGAGGGCGCGAAAGTAGGACGAATCGGCCGACGGCGCGCACCACAGCTCGATCCGCTCGATCGTGCCCGCGCGGCGAGCTGTCGCGGCATGCCAAAGCGTCAGCGCCGTCAGGTCGCGATAGATCTGTGCCGCGCGTGCCGCGCCGATGGTGGATGCCAGCCGCGTCTTCACGCCGCCGGGAATCGGCTCCTTGGCGAAGACGAGCAGCGCCGGGCGCGCATCGGCAGCGGCCATTAGCAGGCCCTAATAATCGCGCGCAAGGCGCGCGGGGTCGGCGCCCAGCGCATACGCGAGGCGCAGTCGCCACATCGAGAAGATCGTTCGCCAGGGTCCACGCGCTTCCCAGCGGCGGCCGGAAGTTGCGATCCGCGATTGGAGGCAGGCAGGGCGGCCGGCGACACGCTTCAAGGTCTTGGACAGGGCAATGTCCTCCATCAGCGGGATGGCTTTATAGCCACCCACGCGATCGAACAGCGCGCGGTCGACAAAAATTCCCTGGTCGCCCGTGGCAATCCCGGTGAGCCGTGAGCGCAGGTTCATCATGGCGGCCACCAGCTTCAGCACCCATGGGCGACCGTGGATCGTGACGTCGAAGCGGCCCCACGCCGCTCCGCCCGCGACGGCACGCGCGATGGCGACCGCGGCGTCGGCGGGCAGCACCGAATCGGCGTGCAGGAACAGCAGCACGTCGCCGCTGGCGTGGCGTGCGCCGGCGTTCATTTGCAGCGCGCGCCCCGGCCTTGCGACGAAGGTACGGTCCGCCAGCAGCCGGGCAATGAGGGGCGTAACGTCCCGGCTGCCGCCATCGACGACGATGACCTCGTGGCCCTGTGCGCGCAGCGGCTGCAGCGCCGACAGCGTATCGGTAATGAACGCGGCTTCGTCGCGCGCGGGAATGATGATGGAAAGACGCAACTGGAACCTGTTGACGCTATGGACAGCGAAGGCAGCGCGTAGCCATGCGTGCGCGGGAATCAGCGAATGTCGGCGAAGAACGTGGCAGGCGGTTTGCGTCCGAAGCGCAAGCATAACAAAATGGCGAGCACGCGCGCGAAGCTCGTCCAGATGCCCATCTGCTCGAATTTCCGTGAGCTGGTGACGACGGTGAGCGGAAGAAAAGCGGGCGCCGCCCTGCCGCGCAGAATCTCCGAGATGGCGATGTCCTCGACCAGCCGGGGCGGGAAACCGCCTGCGTCGGCGAAGGCGGTGCGGCGAACGAACATTGCCTGGTCGCCATAGAACGTCGCGGTGATCCGGCAGCGGAGATTGTGCAACGCGGAGATGGCGCGCAATCGCCAGTCGTCGCCGGAAAACCGGTGGTGGAATCCGCCATAGACAAACGCCGGCGCCGCGGCCGCGCCGGCGATGGCCTGCAGCGATTGTTCGGGTAACGATGTGTCCGCATGCAGGAACAGGAGCACGTCACCGGTGGCCACCGCGGCGCCCGCATTCATCTGCGTTGCGCGTCCCCGCGGCGCATCGAGGACGCGTACGTAAGGACGTGCGGCGAGGATGGCGCGGCTCGCATCGCGGCTGCCGCCGTCGACCGCGATGACTTCGGTGTCGCGAAAGGCGTCGATGGCGCGCTCGAGACAGGCGAGTGTCACCGGCAGTGCGCGCTCCTCGTCGAGAATCGGAATGATCACCGAGACTTTCATGACAAACCTCGCACAGAGAGACGCCGAGACGCAGGGAATTCACGCATTGCTTTCCCGGCGTCTTACGCGCCTCCTGTGAAAGAAGTTGCGTTTGCTCTAGCGCCGGGGCGGCGTCCCGTTCAGGCTCCAGTCGTAATCGATCCATTCGACCTTGTAGGCGTCGCTGCCGAGCCCCTGCGCAACCTCGGCATCGGCGACGTACCGGGCAATGTATTTCTGCGGCGACCCGGCAGGACCACGGAAATCCTCGTCGAACCACTTGAAGATTTCGGAAAGACTGGCGGTGCGGCTCGTCTTGTCGAAGCGATTGCGAAACGGATCGTTGACGAACTGCCGCGCCTGCTCGTCGAGCTGCCCGTCGAGTTGGGCGGCGGTGTAGGCCTGCGAGCGGAGAAACGGGCAGGATTTCGACGCGCAGATGATCGCAAAATGGATGCGGGGCTCGCCCAACGGCCGGAGAATCTTGTGCTCGAGATCGTAGAGCGTGATGGTCTGGCCGTTCAGCGGCCACTCCTTGAGCTTGAAATAGCGGGCGCGGCCCAGCAGCGACGACGGCGACAGGCCCTCCAGGATTCCCTGGATGGCGAGCGCGTTGTACGCGTTGATGTAGTACGCGAGGGTTTCGGCCTTGCCGTCAAGCCTGGTCGGCTTGCCGAGGTCGTCGACGTATTTGCGAAAGGCGGGATTGTCCTGAAAGCCTGGATAGTTGACGGCACCGCCCTTGACGTTGGCGCGCAGCAACGCATCGAACGGCGCCTGGTCGAAGGGTTGCGCGAACGCGACCCCGACCAACGCCAGGAAGGCCAGGCCGACGGCGACGCCGGTCAGGAATGGCCGCCAGCCAGCAAGCCAGGACGGGCGATGCGCGAGCGCGGAGCCGTGTAGCGAACGACGTGACGGACGACGTGGCAACATCATGACGAGGTACCCTGCACAAGACATGTGGTTCCCTCCCTCAATTACGGGTTCGGCGCCCGTTTGGATCTCATTTTCTTGATCACGATCGGCACCAGCGCGATCACGCCGAGCAGCGCGAACGCGATGAGCGTTTCCCACGACACCAGCCCCTGCAACGAGTCGATCCGGCCCAGCGTCTCCCCCAGGTTCACGAACACGAACGTGCCCGGGATAATTCCGATGAACGTTGCCAGCACGAACGTGCGCAGAGGTATGGACGTGAAAGCAGGCGCAAGGTTCACCAGGAAGAACGGAAAGGCCGGCACGAGCCGGAGGAACAGCATGTAGTTGAACGCGTTTTCAGTGAAACCGGCATTGATCTTCTCGCCCAGCGCTCCCAGCCGCTTCCGTGCGGCGTCCGCGAAGATGTAACGCGCGGCGAGGAACACGATCGTCGCCCCCACGGTCGCGGCGGCGACGACCATCAGGGTGCCGACCCAGCGTCCGAAGACGAATCCCATCGCCAGCGACAGGACCAGGGCGCCTGGCAGGCTGAAGGCAACGGCTCCCGCATAAATGAGGAAGGCGATGACGAGCGCGGCAGCGAAATGCGCCTCTGTAAACCGCAACAGCGCGTCGCGGTTGGCCTTGATGGCATCGAGCGTCAGATACCGCTGGCCTCCGAACGCGAAGAACGCGACGACGACGCCGACGAAAAGCGCGAGCAGCGCCAGCTTGAGCCACCGCCCGCCCGCCGGGGCTTGTTTGCCGGACGTGCTTGCCATTCACGCCCCCTGCAGGCGAAAGATGCGTTTGATCCACGTCTTCGCGGTCGGCGTCAGGCCTTCCTTCATCCGCTGATCGGCGACCCGGCGGCTGATCGATGCGAGTGTGGGATACGTGTGAATCACGCCGGAAATGTCCTTGGCGTGCATGCCTTTGGTCAGCGCGAGCCCGTACTCGGCGATGAGCTCGCCTGCACGCAGACCGACGATCGCGGCACCGAGCAGCCTGCCTTTCCCATCGGTGATGATCTTGGCAAAGCCTTCCGTCTCGCCTTCGGTACGTGCGCGATCGATTTCCTCGAAGGGGAAGCGATAGACCTGGTGCGCGACGTTGCGCTGCTTCGCGTCGGTCTCGGAAATTCCTACGCGCGCGAGCTCGGGGTCGGTGAACGTGCACCACGGGATCACCTTCGACGGCTTCGCCCACCACAGCTTGAAGATCGCATGGCGCAGCACGATGCCGGCGTGATGCTCGGCGACGTGCGTGAACTGGTAGCCGCCGGCGACGTCGCCGACGACGTAAACGTGCGGATTCGTCGTGCGCAGCTTGTCGTCGGCGACGATCCGGCCTTGTTCGAGCGCGACGCCGGCCGCCTCGAGGTCGAGACCTTCGGTATTGAGCCGGCGGCCTGCCGCCACCAGAAGGTGTGACGCGGTGAGCACTTGCTCGGTGCCGTCCTTGCCGCGCAGCGTGGCCGCGATTTCCCCAGCCGCCCCGGTCACGTTCGCGACGGTGGTGTCGAAGTGAAAGCCGATGCCTTCGGCCACCAGCTGCCGAAGAACCACGGCGGCCATGTCCGGATCCTCGCGCGGCAACGCGGACGATGCGATGTCGACGACGGTGACGGCGCTGCCCAGCCGCCGGAACGCCTGCGCCAACTCGCAGCCGATCGGGCCGCTGCCGATGACGATGAGCGAGGCCACCGGCTCGCGCAGATCGAACACGGTCTCGTTGGTGAGATAGCGAATGGTTTCGATGCCCGGGATCGGCGGCACCGCGGGTCGCGAGCCGGTCGCGATCACGAAGGTTTTCGCCGTCAGGCGGCGACCGCCGACTTCGAACACCTCCGGCGACGTGAAGCGGCCTTCGCCGAAAATGACGTCGACACCCAGGCCCCGAAAGCGCTCGGGACTGTCAAAAGGCTCGATCCCCGCGATGACTTCGCGCACGCGCTCCATGACCCGCGCCAGGCTGGGCTGCGGATCGGCGGGCGTGAGTGCCCAGCGTTGTGCATTGCGCATCTCGAAGGCGATCTGCGCCGACTTGATGAGCGTCTTCGACGGCACGCACCCGTACCACAGGCAGTCGCCGCCCAGCTTGTGCTTCTCGACGAGCGCGACTTTCGCGCCAAGCGTGCTTCCGCCGGCGGCGACCACGAGACCGCCGGAGCCGCCGCCGATCACGACGATATCGAATTCAGGTGAAGCCACGATGTTCTCCGCGGATGTGTATCACGTCGTTGGCTGGACCGGTCCGATGAATAGCATATCGACGAGCTCGGCCACCGAATAGAGGCGCGACAGGTCGCCAAGCAAGGGCAAAAGGTTCTCCGCGATCAGCTGCCTGCGAATGTGATAGTGCGCTTCGGCGATGCGGAACGATATTCCCCGCGCCGCCAAACGCCGTGCCGCCTCGGCCAGCATCCGCACGGTAGACAAATCGATCCCGGTCGAAAACGACAGGTCGAGAATGACGAGCCGCAACGGCGGCGGGGCACGACGGATCAGCGCCTCCATTTCCTCGCGTACGGTTTCGGCATTGAAATACAGCAGCGCGGCGTTCGGGCGGACGATCAGCACGCCAGGTATCGGGCGCGCCTCGGGATGGCGCATGATCGCCGCGAAGGTGCTGGTTCCCGGAAATCGGCCGAGCACGGCGCATTCCGGCTGGGCGAGCCGGCGGATCAGCATCGCCAGCGAAAAGATCGCCGCCACGAGCACGCCGCGCAGGATGCCCAGGGTGAGCACTGCGAGAATGGTGAGCATCGCGATCGTGAATTCCGACTTGCTCACGCGCCGCAGCTGGCGCAGCTCGTCGAAGCGGAACATGCCATTGACGGAGGCCAGCACCAGCGCAGCCAGCAACGGTTGCGGCAAGTACACGAAAAGTCCGGTGAGGTAGACCAGCACCACCGCCATCCACGCCGAGCAGACGGCCACGGCGACCGGCGTGCGCGCACCGCCGGCGTCGTTGACCAGCGTTTGCGACAAGCCGCCGCCGGACGGAAAGCCATGGCCAAAGGCAATCGCGACATTGGCGGCGCCTTGCGCCACCAGCTCGCGATCCGGATCGACGCGGTAGTCGTGGCGCGCCGCCATGAGGCGCGCGGAGGCCATCGCTTCGTTGTACGCGATCAGGAAGCACGCAAAGGCGAGCGGCAGCAGCCTGTCGAGGTCGCCGACGCCAAAATCGGGGAACGCTAGCGACGGCAGCCCCGCGGGGATCGCGCCGACGGTGGCGATCGCAAGGTCCGTGAACGGCGACACATAGCCGATGCCGATAGCGAGCAGGACCACGATGAGCGGAACCGGCCAGCGCGACCAGCGCCACTGCCCGAGGACGAGGAGAACATACGCGACGACCCCCACGATGAGGGAGGGCAGGTGGGTGGCGGCCGCGTTGGCGAGCACCTGCGACAGCGTGGCCCCGAGGGTGTGGCCGCTGCTGGGGATTCCCAGCAACAGCGGCAGTTGACTTACCGCGATGACGATGCCGGCGCCGATCTTGAAGCCGGTCAGCACCGTCTCCGAGATGAAATGCACGATCGCGCCCCAGCGCATCGCGGCGGCGCCCAGTGCGATCAGTCCAGCCAACAGCGCAGTGGCTGCTGCCATGCCGGTATAGCGGGCAGGATCGCCAAGCGCCATCGCGCCGAGGGTTGTTGCCAGCGTCAACGCGACCGACGACGTCGGGCCCACGGCGAGCTGGCGCGACGTGCCGCAGACCGCGTAGACGATGCCGGCGAACAGATAGCAGTAGAGCCCGGTGGCGACGGGCATACCGGCGAGTTGCGCATAGGCGATCGAGCTCGGCACGGCATAAGCGGCAAGCGTGGTCCCGGCAAGGAGGTCGTAACGCGCGGTGGACCGGTCGTAGCCGATCGTCCACGGCCACCAGCGGGCGCGTCGGCTGGGGTTGACGTCGACTTGGGATGGGGCGGACACGAGCGCATGCCGGTTGGCGGCCAATACGACGTTTTACCTAAGCGGCAACCCGACGGCAAATAGCCGGCCCATTCACGCTATTTGATGCACAATCTCGCGACCGCGCGAAACGCGCGGCAGCGAAGGAACGGCGATGGCGCATCTCGATGTAACGCGGATCAAAGGCTGGCATGCACACGTTTACTTCGACGCGGTCAGTCGCGACGACGCCTGGTCATTCCGCGACGTGGTGACTGCGCGATTCGGCAATACCGTCGAGATCGGCCGCTTTCACGAGCGACCGGTAGGACCCCATCCGCAGTGGAGTTTCCAGATTGCGTTTGCGCATGCGCAGTTCGCCGACGTATTGGGTTGGCTCGCCCTCAATCACGGCAAGCTTGACGTGTTCGCGCATCCGAATACCGACGATGAATTGCGCGACCACCGGGATTGCGCGATCTGGCTCGGCCGGAGCTACCAGCTGGACTTGCGGGCGGTCGGCGGCTGAAGGCACGCAGCGGCACGACCGTTACACGGTCACGGCAGCCATCTGGCTCGCCCGTTCGGCGACGCGAACCTCCATCGTCTTGTCACGGCCGCGAATCGGCACCTCCCGCCTGGAGAGCGCGTCGGCGGCCATGCCGGCGGTGCGGCAGACCTCCTCCGCGATGAGCACTTCGCATCTCAATTCCTTGGTCATGTCCTGCAGGCGCGCCGCAACGTTGACCGCGTCGCCGAGCGCAGTGAACACGACGTGCTCGCGATAGCCGATGTCGCCGATGATCACCCTGCCGCCGTTGAGCCCGATGCCGAACTGGATCGGCTCGCGCAGGTCGCCGGCCAGCTCGCGGTTCAATTGCTCCACGTTGGCGGCGATCTTTCCGACCGCATTGATCGACTGCCGACAGGCGACCGCCGGGCTGCCATCGAGACCGAACAACGCGAGGATGCCGTCCCCGACGAACTGGTTCGGCTGGCCGCCGGCATCTTCGACCGCGCTGGACACCGCGGCCAGGAAACGATTGATGATGAACATCATGTCGAAGGGGAGTCGCTGCTCGGCGAGCGCGGTCGAGCGGCGCATGTCGACGAACATGCTGACGACGTAGCGCTCCTCGCCCGCCCGGATGCGGACCGAATGGCGCATGCGTGCCGCATTGAACTGAGGCGGGAAGACGAGGAAGAACGCGATGTCCGTCTGCGGGCGCAACTGGCAGGCGAGGCGCACTGCCGGGTCGACGCTGGCGCCGACGCGATCGAGGACGAACCGCTCCCGGCGCGACGGCGCGGGCAATGCGGCCAGGTCGCCGACGATGCGAATGCGGCAGGTCGAGCACCGTGCCTTGCCGCCGCACACGCTCGCATGCGGAACGTGGTTGCGCAGGCTCGCCTCGAGCACGCTCAACCCCTTGGGGACGCTCAGGGTTACGCCGTTCGGATAGGACAGCGTGATCATGCCGCCCCATCGCTCGCGCAGGACGCGCATGCCGCGTGCCAGGAGGATCAGGCCCAGCAGCGTCGGATAGACGATCATGAACCAGAAGATGATCGAATCGAGCAGGGCCCGTTGAGATGGCGGGGCGGTACGCTGCGGACCGAGATTGACCGCACGCCATTCCGGCTGCTGGCTGAGCACGACGACCTCGCGGCCGCCCTGGATCAGACCGAGCAACGCGAGGGTCGGCATCAGCACGGCGGCCGCCAGCAAGTACGGCGCGGCACGGACGAAAAAACGCTTCAGGCGCAGCCAGAAATACAGACCGATGCAGCCATGCGTCCACGCGACGAGCAGCAGCACGAACTGCACCCATTCCATGTATGGGCGCGTGTTCCAGTATGCGTTGAAGGACTGCGCGTAATACAGATCGCGCCCGAAGAGCGGCGACTGCAGCCGGGTGCCCGTGAGGTGCACGACGAGCAGGAGCGGGATCGACAGCCCCAGCACGAGCTGGGTGATCTCGCGCGCCTTGTACTTGAACTCGCGGCGCTCGTAGAGCGCCCACAGCCCGAGCGACCAGTGGACGATCCCCGCGGCATAGAGGATGAACACGACCGGCGGAAAGCGCCAGAACGCCATGTGATACCTGAGCCAGACCTCCATCGCGGCATACGAGATGTTGCCGAGCGCGTGATTGGCGAAGTGCGAGAACAGGTACGAGAAGAGGACGAGGCCGCAGGCGATGCGGACCTGCCGGATCCCGATCCCGCCGATCAGGCCAGGCGCTGCCAAACCCTTGCTGTCGCTCATCCTGGGATTCGGTGCAGAACGATCTGCCGCGCCTAACCGGTGGTTCCCGGGGCCGCGCTCGAAGCGCCGGGCACGCGCGCAGCATCGGCGCGGCGCCTCGGGGCCATGAACGGCAGGAAGACCAGCACGACGAGGCCGAACGCCGCGTCCAGCCCGAGCGTGACGGGGTAGCCCCAGCGGACGATCGACAATCCCTGCCACCACGACGTGTAGGTGATGACGAGATTCGCCATCGCCATGTACGCGGTGAACTGCGTCGCGGCCACGGCCGGTGTTGTCACGTCCATGAACAGCGCCGAGCGCACGCCGTAGTACAGCCCTTGAAACACGTTATAGACGATCACCGCCGCCCAGAACGTGATCAGGAGCACGTCCGAAGGTTGCGGGCGGTTCGGCATGCCCACCTCGACGGGCATGATCCAACGCTGCTGCAGCATCGTCCAGGCGAGCCACAGCGTCGGGATCACCGTCAGGACGATGAACAGCGCCAGCATCCGCCGTCGGCCGTAGCGATCGGACAGCCAGCCGCCGGCGATGCAGGCGATCGCGAATACCACGGTCGACGCGAGATTGAGTTGCGCAATCTGGTTGTCGGAAAGACCGAGCTCGACTGCGAGGTTCGACTGGAGCGCGAGGCTCAACGCGTACGCGCCGATCGGCAGCAGCGAGACGATGACGCCGACGAGCGCCGCCCGCGATCCCGCAAAGGCGCGATAGGCCTCGCGGATAAATGCCGCAAGCTCGTTCACGACCGTGGCGATCGCGCCCTTCTCGGAATGCGGCCGCGGAGGTCCCGCCGGCTCCTTGAGCGGCAGCACGACGAACAGCGTCACGAGGAGGATCGCCCCGATGACGAAAAAGTACGTGGCGTTGAACGGTACCACCGAGGTCAGGAAAAGCACGCCGGAGCCGCCGATCGCCTGTCCGATCGACGCGCCGGCGAACATGAAGCCGTTGGCCAGGCCACGCTCGTCTTCGGGCAGCACATTGACGGCAAGCGCGTCGATCGCCACGTCCTGCGTCGCGCCGAACGCGTTGTGCACCAGGATGACGAGCGTGAACAAGCCTAGCTCGGTCACGATATTCACCGGCATGGCAACGACCAGCGTCGCCACCATGCCGAGCTGCATCATGAGGATCCACAAGCGGCGGCGTCCGAAGCGGTCCGACGAGAACGTGTCGACGAACGGCCCGGCGATCCACTTGAACGCCCACGGCAGGTACAGCGAACCGACGAACGCGCCGATTTCCACCGGACCGAGGCCCTGCCGGCGCATCTGGGTGGCGATTGCCGTGGCGGTAAAACCGAGCGGAATACCCTCGGTGACGTAGAGCAAAAAGAACGCCGTCAGCCGTCCTTTTTTAGTGGCGAGCAGGTCGGGAAATGGAAGGCGCATGAGCGAAACGCTAGCACAAGCCGGGGCTTGTCATTGCTCTGATAACATCGTCCATTACCCGGGCGACCATGAATCTATTCCAGTTTCTGCGCGATCACGCCATCGACGCGCCCCGTCACGAGCATGTGGCCGTAATGACGTGCGAGGAGGCCGACCGGCTCGTCCCGCGCCTCCCGGGGAGCAAGACCAAGAATCTCTTTCTGCGCGACAAGAAGGGTATGCGGCATCTGCTGGTGTCGGTGCCGCCCGATCGGGCCGTGGATCTCAATGCGCTGGGCGTGGTCCTGGGCGCGGGGCGGCTGGGCTTCGCGTCGGCCGAGCGTCTGCACAAGCACCTCGGAATCACGCCGGGCGCGGTCAGCCTGCTCGCATTGGCGAACGATCAGGCGGGTGCCGTGGAGGTGGTCATCGACCGCGCGCTGTGGGAGGCCGATGCGATTCAGGCGCATCCACTGGTGAATACGGCGACGGTGATTCTCACCCACGCCGACCTTGAACGATTTCTCGCGGCAACGGGACATGCGCCACGGGTCATCGACGTCCCCGGCCCAGGAGCCTGTCGGACTTGATTTCACGTATGCGTTGCTGGGCCAGAAAGCGTGTCCGCAAGGCGCGAGGTGCGGCCGATATCGGGAATATCGGCAAGCCGAGCAACGCGGCGGACACGCTTTGTGGCTGCAACCCGAAGGGACGGGAGCGCTTTGGACGCGGTTCCGCGTTGCTCGCCCTTGCAATAGTCGCGCTATTGCCGCGGGCTCCCGCCTTGAACCGCGCCCAAATCGCCCCCCGTCGCATACGCGAAATCAAGTCCGACAGGCTCCTAACGTAGCGGCAGCGTGAACGTAAACGTGGAGCCGGCGCCCACCTGACTCGTCACCCAGATTTTGCCGCCGTGAAGCTCGATGAACTTGCGCGAGATGGCGAGCCCGAGCCCGGTGCCCTCGATCTTTTTCGCCGTTGATCCGACCTGCCGGAATTCCTCGAATACCGCTTCCTGGTCTTCCGGCGCAATGCCCACGCCGGTGTCGGTCACGGCAATCTCGGTCCCGTCGTCGTGCGCGGTGGCGCGGACGTCGATCGCGCCGCCCTCGGGCGTGAACTTCAGCGCGTTCGACAGGAGATTGAGCAGCACCTGTCTCACCTTGCGCTCGTCGGCATGGATTTTCCCGAGGCGTGGGTCCACCGCCGAGCGCAACGTAATCGAGCGGCGCTGAGCGCGCTCGCGCACCAGCGACAACGTGTTGCTGATCGTCGCCGCGATCTCGAAATCGCTGGAATCGAGCTCCATGCGGCCGGCCTCGATCTTCGACAGGTCGAGGATGTCGTTGATGAGGTTCAGCAGGTGCCGGCCGGACTCGCTGATGTCGCCGACGTATTCGGTCTGCTTTTCGTTCATCTCGCCGAACAATCGCTCGGAGAGGACCTCCGAGAACCCGATGATGGCGTTGAGCGGCGTGCGCAGCTCGTGCGACATGTTGGCCAGGAATTCGCTCTTGTGCTGGCTCGCGGTCTCGAGCTGCCGGCTCTTGATTTCGATCTCCCGGAAGAGCCGCGCATTCTGGATGGCCAGCGCCGACTGGGTCGCGAACGTCTTCAGCAGGTCGATCACCGAGGCATCGAATTCACCGGGAGTCTTTCGGTACACGACCAGCCCACCGAGCAGATGGTTATCGCGCATCAGCGGCACCGCCATCAGCGATCGGTAACCCAGCCTCAGGACAGCCTCCCGGAGCCGGCTTTGATAGCTGGCATCGGCCACTATGTCGCGAATCTCCGCCGGCTCGCCGCTTATCGCCATCCGTCCGAGTGCACCCTCGCCCTTCCGAATTGGCTCGGCCCGCAGCGCGGTGACCACCTCGTCTTGCAGGCGATCCGCCGTGTGCAGGTAGAACTCCTCGCGGGCTTCGTCGTATTCGTAGATTGCTCCTGCGTCCATGCCCGCAAGCGCGGTGGCGCGCGAGACAATCGTGGAAAGTACCGTCTCCAGATCGAGCGTCGAGCTCACCGCCTGGCCGACGTCGCCCAATGCCTTGAGCTCTCCCACCGACCGGGTCAACTCCCTGGTTCGCGCTTCGAGCTCGTTGAACAGCCGCACGTTCTCGATTGCAATCACTGCCTGGTCCGCAAACGTCTGGAGGAGCGCCACCTGCGCTTCCGGGAACGGGCCGGCTTCGGCCCGGCCAACGGCGATTCCGCCGATGGCGTTTCCCTCGCGCAACAGCGGCACGGCCAGGACGCTGCGGAACCCGCCGGCGGCCGAGCGAACCCCCAGCGCGCCGACGTAATCCCTGTCCTCGACTACGTCCGGGATCGCAACGACACTTTGCGTCATGATCGCCCGGAGGACCCCCGTACTGCGGTCGAGCGGCCGCGGATAGAGCTCGCGGAGCGCCTCGACATAATCCGGATCCTCATTCACGAACGCCGCCAAATGAACCAGCTCGCCGTCGTACGTGAAGACATTTGCCGAATGCGCGCCACACAGGTCGTGCGCGGCTCTGGCGATGGTGTCGAATACCGGCTGCACATCGGTTTGCGACTGGCTGATCACGCGCAGGATGTCGCTGGTCGCGGTCTGTTGCTCGAGCGCCTCGGTGAGGTCGCGATTGCGAATTTCCAGCTCTTTGAACAGGCGCACGTTCTCGATCGCGATGACCGCCTGGTCGGCGAACGTTTCGAGCAGGGCGATCTGCGATTCGGAAAATGGCTTGATCTCGGCACGCCAAACGCCGATCGATCCGATGGCGCGATTGTCCCGCATGAGCGGCACGCCGAGGACCGTCCGCGCACCAACGCGCGCTCCTGGGGCCGACGCGTAGTCAGGATCCGCGGTGAGGTCGGGCGTCTGGACGACCCGGCACTCGAGCGCGGCCCGGCCGGACACGGTATCGGGGCCGACTCTGCGCGGATAACCGGCCTTGAACGCCGCGAGATCGTCCGCAGTCATGCCGTCGGTTGCGACTAGGCTGAAGTCTTCGCCGTCAAGCAGGTAAACGCCGGAAAAGGCCGCGCCGCAGAGCGAGCGGACGCTCCTGACGATCGTGTCGAAGACCGGCTGCACATCGGTCTGCGACTGGCTGATCACACGCAGGATGTCGCTGCTCGCAGTCTGTTGCTCCAGCGCGGCGGTGAGATCGCGATTTCGAAGCTCCAGCTCCGAGAACAGGCGCACGTTCTCGATCGCGATCACAGCCTGATCGGCGAACGTGGTCAGCAGCGCGACCAGGTGATCGGGAAACGCGCCCGGCTCCCTGCGCGAGACCGCGATGGCTCCGATGAGCTCTCCATCGCGAAGCATCGGCACTCCGAGCCCGCTGCGCCAGCCTCCGGCCATCGCAAAATCGCGCGAGTACGTCGGGTCGGCCAGCATGTCGGGAAGATTGACGATGGCCCTGTTGGCCGCTGTGCGGCCCAGCATGTTTTCCGGCCCCGGTCGCATCGGAAACATGCGCTCGACGATTTGCAGCGCTTCGGGCGAGAACCCGTGGTGGGCCAGTGGATGAAGCAGCTCGCCGTCGAATCGCGCGGCAATGCTATGGTCCGCGCCGCACAAGCGGACGGCACTGCGCACGATCGCATCGAAGACCGGTTGCACATCGGTCGGCGAGCTGCTGATCACGCGCAGGATCTCCGCCGTCGCGGTGCGCTGATCGAGCGCGGTGGTGAGATCGCGATTGCGTACACCCAATTCGGTAAACAGGCGCACATTCTCGATCGCGATCACCGCCTGGTCGGCGAAGGTCTTCAGCAAATCGATCTGCGCATCGGGAAACGGTCTCGCCACGTTCCGATACACGGTGATCGTTCCAATCGGCTGCCCGTCGCGGAGCATCGGAACGGAAAGGACACTGCGGTAGTCCGCGGCCCTCGCGACATCCTGGTACACGTACTCGGGATCCTTGCTGATGTCGGGCATGTGGACGATGCGGCCCGTCAAAATGGCGCGCTGCGTGGTGCCCCCGCGGCTTGGCCGGCACGGGTACGCAGTACGAAACGCCGTGGCACCTTCCGGGTCCAGGTTCTGGAAAGCGCCGATGTGGATGAGCTCGCCGTCGTATCTGAAGATAGCGCTGAATTGGGCGTCGCAAAGACGCAGCGCGTTGGCCGCGATCGTTTCGAAGACAGGTTGCACATCCGTTGGCGAGCTGCTGATGACGCGCAGGATCTCGCTGGTCGCGGTCTGCTGCTCCAGCGTTTCCGTGAGGTCGCGATTGCGGACTTCCAGCTCGGTGAAGAGGCGCACGTTCTCGATGGCGATCACCGCTTGATCGGCGAACGTCTTCAGCAGCTCGATCTGGGCGTCTGGAAACGGCTTCGCCACGTCCCGATACACGGTAATCGTTCCTATTGGCTGTCCATCGCGCAGCATCGGTACGGAAAGTACGCTACGGTAGTCGACGGCTTGTGCAACGTCCTTGTGCGTGTACTCAGGATCCGCGCGAACGTCGACAATGTGGACGATGCCCCCGGTAAGAATTGCGCGACGCGAGGGGCTGCCTCGACTTGGGGGCGCGGGAAAGGCGTTCCGAAGCGCCTCGGCTCCTTGGGAATTCAAGTTGCGGAGCGCGGCGATGTGGATAAGTTCGCCGTCAAATCTGAAGATTGCGCTGCGCCGGGCGTCGCACAGGCGCAGGGCGTTGGCCGCGATGGTCTCGAACACCTGCTGCACTTCGGTCTGCGACCGGCTGATCACGCGCAAAATTTCACTGGTGGCCGTCTGCTGCTCGAGTGCTTCCCGCGTGGCGTGGAAGAGCCGCACGTTCTCGATTGCGATCGCGGCCTGCGTGGCAAACGTCTCCACGAGGGCCACCTGGTCGGGGGTGAACAATCCGGGTTCGCGGCGCCAGAGAAAGAGGGCGCCGTAGGCGTCGCCCTTGTGCATCAGCGGCACGGCCAGCACGGCCCGCATCCCGCCCAGTCTCGCGTTCCCCGATGCGGCGGGAAATTCGGTGTCGAGCAACGGAATCACATCGGCGTGATGGACGGTTGCGCGGTCGAGCACGGCACGGCCAGTGATGGAAGTACGCTGCAACGGCACCGCGTTCATCGCCATCGGGTATTCGCCATCGACCGAAAAGTGGGCCAGCGGACGCATGAGGTCGCCCTCGGCGAGGATCACGCGCGCGAAGGGCGAGTGGCAAAGGCTGGCGGCCTGTTCCGCGACAGCATCCATGACAGGCTGGATGTCGGTTGGCGAGGCCGACATCACGCGCAGGATCTCGCTCGTGGCCGCCTGTTGCGCCAGCGCATCCGCCAGCCGATGTTCGACGGAGCGCGTGTCGGCGGCGGCGCGCGGGCGCGACCGACGGACGGGAGAAAGCTTGGCTCCGACCTTGGCCTTGGCGGTTTTCGCTTCCCGATCCATCGACCCCTCGCGCAGTGGACGGCACGCCGCCCGGAGACTGCCGACAGGCTAGGCGAATGCGCTCATGGGAGCAAGTGCCATATTCCGGCGCGGTGCCGCTGTCAGTGAAAGTCACGCGACCGGGTGGGCAGCGACCCCAGCATCGGCGACAAATCGACGAGATGCCCCGCGATCAGGTGAACCACGTCGCTTTCGCGCTCGACACGGCCGTAGACCGCCATCAGCCGCGAGCCCAGCAACTCGCGCCGCTGGCGATCGAACAGATCGCGCCACACGATCACGTTGGTGGCGCCGGTTTCGTCTTCGAGCGTCACGAAGATTACGCCGCTCACGGTATCCGGCCGCTGGCGGCCGATGACGATGCCGGCGGTGCGGACGCTGCGGCCATGCGGCGTGCGCGCGACGTCGGCCGAGGTGATGAGCCGTTTTGCCTGCAACTGCGCGCGCAGCAACGCCAACGGATGCCGGCCCAGGGTGAGCCCCAGCGCGCGGTAATCGGCGGTGATGTCCTGACCCTCGGTCGGTGGGGGAAGGGCAGGCGGCGTTTCGGCGAAGGTCGCGCCGACACTGGCAAGGATAGGCGGCAGCTTCTCCACGCCAGCGACGTCCCACACGGCTGCATGCCGATGGCCGGCGAGGGCGGCCAATGCGCCCGCCGCCGCGAGCGCGGTGAGATCGCGCCGGTCGAGTTGCGCGCGATGCGCGAGATCGGCGACGTGCGCGAATGGCTGCTGCGCGCGTGCGGCGACGATGTGCTTCCCGCTTTCCTCCTTCAGTCCACCAATCATGCGCAGGCCGAGACGAAGCGCTGAAATGGGCGCCGCGCCTTCGAGCGTGCAATCCCATTGACTGATCGCGACATCGACGTTGCGTACTTCCACGCCGTGCCGCCGCGCATCAGCGACGAGCTGCGCTGGCGCATAAAAACCCATCGGCTGCGAGTTGAGAAGCGCGCCGCAGAAGGCCGCGGGCTCGTACAGCTTGAGCCACGACGACACATAGACGAGCAGCGAGAACGAGGCCGAATGCGATTCCGGAAAGCCATATTCGCCGAAGCCCAGGATCTGCTGGTAGATCTGGCGCGCGAAGGCCTCGCTCAACCCGCGCGCGCCCATGCCGTCGATCAGCCGTTGCTCGAATTTTTCGAGACCGCCCTTTCTGCGCCACGCCGCCATCGAGCGGCGCAACTGATCGGCTTCGCCAGGCGAGAACCCCGCAGCGACGATCGCGAGCTGCATCACCTGTTCCTGGAAGATCGGCACACCGAGCGTGCGCTCGAGCACGCTTTTCACCGCTTCACTTGGATAGGTCACCGGCTCCAATCCCTGCCGCCGCTTGAGATAGGGATGCACCATGCCGCCCTGGATCGGGCCGGGCCGGACGATCGCGACCTCGATGACGAGATCGTAGAAGCACGCCGGCTTGAGACGGGGCAGCATCGACTGCTGCGCGCGCGATTCGATCTGGAACACGCCGATCGTGTCCGCACGCTGGCACATTGCATAGACCGCGGGGTCCTCCGGCGGAATGTCCTGCATCCGTATTGCCACGCCGCGGAACTGCGAAACCATCGCCAGCGCTCGGCGAATGGCGGAGAGCATGCCGAGCGCCAGGCAATCGACCTTGAGCAGGCCGATCGCATCGAGGTCGTCCTTGTCCCACTGGATTACGGTGCGCTCCTTCATCGTCGCGTTCTCGACCGGCACCATGCGTTCGAGGAGCCCGCGCGCGATCACGAAGCCTCCGACGTGCTGCGAAAGGTGGCGGGGAAAGCCCATGAGGTCGCCGGTGAGTGTCACGAGCCGCGCGATCAGCGGATTGTCGGGGTCGAAGCCCGCTTCGCGGATCCGCGCGGGATCGACGTTGCGGCCGTCCCACCAGGCGAAGACGCCGGACAACCGGTCGACTTGCGCCAAGTCCAGGCCCAGCGCCTTGCCCACGTCGCGCACGGCGCTTTTCGGCCGATATGTAATGAGAGTGGCGGCGAGCGCCGCGCGGTCGCGGCCGTATTTGTTGTAGACATACTGCATCACCTCTTCGCGCCGCTGGTGCTCGAAGTCGACGTCGATGTCGGGCGGCTCGTTGCGCTCCTTCGAGATGAAACGCTCGAACAGCATGTTCATCCGCGCGGGATCGACTTCGGTAATGCCGAGCGCGTAGCACACCGCCGAGTTCGCCGCCGATCCGCGGCCCTGGCACAGGATGTCTTTGCTGCGCGCAAACGCGACGATGTCCTGGACCGTGAGGAAGTAGGGCTCGTATTTCAATTCCGCGATCAGTGCGAGCTCGTGCTCGATGAGCTCGCGGACGTCGGGTGGGGTCAGAGACGACTTTTCCTGCAACGCTTGCAGATGTCGATGCTGCTCGCAAAAAGTCGTCTCTGCCCCCACTTTGCCATACCGCCGCGCCAATCCGGCCTCCACCAGTTCGCGCAGATGACTCGTTGGCGTGGCGCCCGCGGGCACCAGCTCCTCGGGATATTCGTAGCGCAGCTCGTCGAGCGAGAACGTGCAGCGGGCGGCGAGATCGAGCGTGGCATCGGTCAATTCGCGTGGATAGAGCCCGGCGAGCCGCGCGCGCGAGCGCAGATGGCGTTCGCCATTCGGGAACAGCGCGTAACCGCATTCGGCGAGCGGCGTACGCAGGCGGATCGCCGTCAGCGTGTCCTGCAGCGCGCGCCGGGCGCGCGCATGCATGTGGACGCCCCCAGCCGCGACGAGCGGCAGTCCGGCGGCGCGCGCGAGCGCCTGCAGCGAGGCAAGGCGCGCGCGGTCGCCGGAGCGCGCAAAGAGCTCGGCTGCGATCCACGCGCGGTCCGAGAACACGTCGCTGAGCCAGCGGGAATCGGCGGCAGGCAACTCGCCGCGCGAGACGGGTGGAATCCATAATGCAAGGCAACGCGGCGCCACGCTGGCGACATCGTCGCGCGTGAGCGAGTACGTGCCCTTGACCGCATTGCGCCGCCCGCGCGTGATGAGCTGCGCGAGATCGCCGTAAGTCGTGCGGTCGGTCGCATAGAGGACGAGTTGCAAGCCGTCGGCCAGCGTGAATTCGCTGCCGATGACCAGAGGCAGCCCGGCGTCCCTGGCCGCGAGATGCGCGCGCACCATCCCGGCGACGGAGCATTCGTCGGTGAGGGCAAGCGCCGCGTAGCCAAGCGCCTGCGCGCGTTCGACCAGCTCTTCCGGATGCGAGGCGCCGCGCAGGAACGAGAAGTTGGACAGGCAATGCAGTTCGGCGTAGGGCGGCAGCATGACCCCGCCATTATACCGTTTATTTATACGGTACAAGAGTGCGGTCCCGCTGTGTCGTTTCAGCCTCAAGCGCTAGCGGAACGGGAATGCCGCTAAGATGCCGGGTCGTTCCATGCAAGACCGCGCCGCCGGCCTTGCACCCCTCGACCTTCGATACCTTCACGCATGCCCGCCATCGCCTTCGATCGCTTCTATCGCTACGCCGAACTCACCGAACTCCTGCACGCGTTTGCGCGCGAATACCCGCAGCTCGTCACGATCGAAGCGATCGGCAAGAGTCATGAAGGCCGCGACATCTGGGTAGCGACGGTCACCAACGGGCAGACGGGCCCCGCCGCGGACAAGCCGGCGTTCTGGGTCGATGGCAACATCCACGCCACCGAAGTGGCAGCATCGGCGGCGAGCCTCTATTTTCTGCATGACCTGGTCACGCAATACGGCCACGATGCCGACGTGACGCGCGCACTCGATACGCGCGCGTTCTACGTTTGTCCCCGCATCAATCCCGACGGCGCGGAATGGGCGCTTGCGGACAAGCCGAAATGGATCCGGTCCAGCACGCGGCCCTATCCGCACGGCGAGGAAGACATCGAAGGGTTGACCGTCCAGGATATCGATGGCGACGGCCGCATTCTGCAGATGCGCATCGCCGATGCAAACGGCGTCTGGAAAGCGCATCCGGAGGAGCCGCGGCTCATGATCCGCCGCGAGCCAGCCGAGACCGGCGGCACCTATTACCGGATCGTGCCCGAGGGCACGGTGGAGGGCTACGACGGATTCACGCTGCGTGTCAAAAAACCCGTGCAGGGGCTCGATCTCAACCGTAATTTCCCGGCGTCCTGGCGCCAGGAATTCGAGCAGCTCGGTTCAGGGCCGTACCCCGTCTCCGAGCCGGAAATCCGCGCGGTGGTCGACTTCGTCACCCGGCATCCGAACATCACCGGCGGCACGTCGTTCCACACGTGGAGCGGCGTGCTGTTGCGGCCGTTCGAGCATACGCCCGACGAGGAAATGCACGCGGAGGACCTGTGGGTGTACCAGGCAACCGGGCGCAAGGGCACCGAGCTCACCGGCTATCCGCACATCTCCGTCTATCACGAGTTTCGCTATCACCCGAAATCCGTCATCGGCGGCACGTTCGACTGGCTCTACGAGCACCTGGGCATTCTCGTGTGGGTCGTCGAGATCTGGTCGCCGATGCGCGAGGCCGGCATCACCGACTACAAGTTCATCGACTGGTTTCGCGATCACGCGCCCGACGACGACCTCAAGATTCTGCGCTGGAGCGACGCCACGCTCGGCGGTCTCGCACACATTCCGTGGAAGCCCTTCGATCATCCCCAGCTTGGCAAGATCGAGATCGGCGGCTGGAACCGGTTTCACGCGTTTTCCAATCCGCCGCCGCAATTCCTCGAGCGCGAATTGCGGCGCTTTCCGAAGTGGCTCGTCTGGCAGGCGCTGATCTCGCCGAAGCTCGAGCTGGTGCATGCGGGCGCGACACCCGTCGGTGGCGGCAACTACGCCATCGTGCTCGTCGTGCAGAACACCGGCTGGCTGCCATCGTACGTGTCGAAGCGTGCGCTCGACCGCAAGACGGTGCGCGGATTGATCGCGGAAATCGCGCTACCCGCGGGTGCGGCGCTCGTGCAGGGCAAGCGACGGGCGGAAGTGGGACAGCTCGAAGGCCGCGCCTACAAACATACCGGCATTTCGTTCTGGCCGGATTACCACGTCACCGACGATCGTCTCAAGATCGAATGGGTCGTGCGCGGCAAGCCCGGCGACGTCGTCAACCTCGTTGCGCGACACGAGCGCGCCGGGACCGTTCGCGTCGATGTGACGCTTTCGTGACTCGCAAACCGGACTTTCGCGGGTAGAGTTGTGGCAATGCCGGCGATCGCTGACGCGAAGCAAGGAGGAAGTCCGTGAACACCCGTACTCATGCCCGCTGGATTCGTATCGGCGCGGTAATCGGACTCGTCGCGGCGGGCTGCGCCGCGCCGCCGCCATCATCGCCGCCGATGCCGGGGCTCGAGCGCATCGAGCACATCGTCGTCATCTTTGCGGAGAACCGCAGCTTCGATCATCTGTACGGTCGCTTCCCCGGTGCCAACGGACTCGCCAACGCGACGGCCGACCAGATGACGCAGCTCGATCGTGACGGCAAGCCGCTGCCCGAGTTGCCGCCCGCGTGGAAAGGCAAGGATCCGGACCCGGCGTTTCCGTACCGGCTGCCGAATCGGCCGTTCCAGCTCGATGCGCCGCCGCTCAACCTGCCGCTGTCGCAGCAGGTGCGCAGTCCCGTGCACAAGTACTACCAGAACATCGAGCAGATCAACGGCGGCCGCAACGATCGCTTCGCCGAAGTGTCGGATGCCGGCGGCTACGTGATGGCGTACTACGACGGCACCAGACTCGCGATGTGGCAGTGGGCGAAGGACCACACGCTTGCCGACAATTTCTTCATGGGTGCGTTCGGCGGCTCGTACCTCAATCATCTGTGGCTGATTTGCGCGTGCACGCCGCGCGACGAAAATGTGCCGGCGGGCATGCGCGCGCAGCTCGACGACCGTGGATTCCTGAAGCGCCGCCCAGGCTCACCCGCTTCGGCGCTCGACGGCGACCTCCTGGTGTTCGACGGCGATTTCACGCCCGACGGTTACTCGGTGAATACGACGCAGCCGCCCTATCAACCCTCGCTGGTGGCACCCGCGAAGGGCGGCGACGCCACGCGGACGGATCCGGCGAAATACACGCTGCCGCCGCAGACGCTGAGGACGGTCGGCGACACGCTGAGCGCCAAGGGCGTGTCCTGGGCCTGGTATTCCGGCGGCTGGGACGCCGCGATGAAAGACGGCATGCAGCCGCCCGAGAGCAAGCGCGCGGTCATCTACAACCGCGAGAAAGACGCGATCAACTTCCAGGCGCATCACCAGCCGTTCAACTATTTCGCGCGCTATGCGCCGGGAACGCCGGATCGCGCGCAGCACCTCAAGGATTACAACGATCTCGTCGCCGCGATCGACAAAGGCAACCTGCCGCAGGTAGCGTTCTACAAGCCGCAGGGCTCGCTGAACCAGCATCCAAGCTATACGGACGTCCAATCCGGCGACATTCACGTCGCGGAACTGCTCGCGAGGATCAAGGCGAGCCCGCTCTGGGCGTCGACGGCGATCATCATTACCTACGACGAGAACGGCGGCTTCTGGGATCATGCGCCGCCGCCCAAAGGTGACCGCTGGGGACCAGGTACGCGCATTCCAGCGATCATCGTGTCGCCATTCGCAAAAAAGGGCTACGTCGACCACACACCCTACGACACGACGTCGATCATCAAATTCATCACGCGGCGCTTCGGTCTCGAGCCGTTGCCGGGCGTGCGTCCCGGCGCCAGCGATCTCACCGCAGCGTTCGATTTCGCGCGTTGATGCCGGGACGGAAGGGACTCGCGGGCGTTCCCCGCGGCGTGTGGGTGCTGGGCATCGTCAGCCTCTTGATGGATGTGTCGTCGGAGACGATCCACGCGCTGCTGCCGCTGTACATGGCCACCGTGATGGGCGCGAGCACGTTCGTCATCGGCGTGGTCGAGGGCATCGCCGAATCGATGGCGCTGATCATCAAGCTCTTTTCCGGCGTTCTGTCCGATTGGTTTCGCAAGCGCAAGCCGCTGGTGCTGCTGGGCTACGGTCTCGCCGCCGTGTCCAAGTTCGCGTTTCCACTCGCGCCTACGCTCGGCTGGATCATTGCCGCACGCTTCGCCGATCGGGTCGGCAAGGGCATTCGCGGCGCGCCGCGCGATGCGCTGATCGCCGACATCACGCCCGAAGATGCACGCGGACGCAGCTTCGGACTGCGCCAGGCGCTCGACACCGTGGGCGCGATCGGCGGTCCGCTGCTGGCGCTGGCCGCGATGGCGATATTCGCGAGCAGCTTCAAGGCGGCCTTCTGGATTGCCGTCATCCCCGCCGTGCTGTGCGTGATCCTGATTGTCGTGGGCGTCGACGAACCGGAGAAAAAGGGCGATGACGCCGCGCCCAGGCGCCGCGTGCGGTTTGCCGATGCGCGGCGGTTCACGTCCTCCTTCTGGATCATCGTGGCGATCGCCGGCGTGCTTACGCTCGCGCGCTTTTCGGAAGCGTTCCTGGTGTTGCGTGCGCAGAACGTCGGCTTTGAAGTGGCGCGCGCGCCGCTGGTGATGGTCGTGATGTCGATCGTCTACGCGATCACCGCCTACCCGGCGGGCGTGGCGCTCGATCGCGGTCGCGGCGCGCCGCTGCTCGCAGCCGGGGTCGTCGCGCTGATTGCCGCGGATATCGTGCTGGCGCTCGCCAGCGGAGCGATGTCGGTGCTCGCGGGTGCCGCGCTATGGGGGTTGCACATGGGGCTCACGCAGGGACTGCTTGCCGCGCTCGTGGCCGGCGCAGCGCCGAACGACCTGCGCGGCACGGCGTTCGGCGTGTTCAATCTCGTGTGTGGCATCGCGCTGCTGATCGCGAGCGTGCTCGCGGGCTGGCTATGGGACGCCTACGGTCCCGCGCAGACCTTCTATGTCGGCGCCGCGTTCACGGTGGTTGCCGGCATCGGCCTTCTGCTGCGTCGGAAGGATGTCGGCGCGCTCGGCAAAGCGGCATGACGGTGTCGGGGCTCGGCCGGTTGCGACCGCAGCCGGCCCCGGCCTGCTGCTGCGCTTACTGAATCACTTCGTCGGCACGCAGCAACAGCGATTGCGGGATCGTGAGGCCAAGCGCCTTCGCCGCCTTCAGGTTGATGACGAGCTCGACCTTGTTCGGCTGCTCGATCGGAATTTCGCCGGGCTTCGTCCCCTTGAGGATCTTGTCCACGTAGACCGCCGATCGCCGAAAGCCGTCGGTGATGTTCGCGGAATAGGCCATGAGTCCGCCCGAGTGGACGAACGCGATGTTCGCGTAGATGGCGGGCAAGCGAATCTTGTCGACCGCGGCCACCACCTGCTTGCTGTTCGCCGTCAACAGCGTGCTTCCCACCGCGGCGATCGCTTGCACATTCATTCGGGCAATGCCCGCGATGGCCGGGCCGATGTCGCCGCGAGTGCGGACCTCGACTGGGTGCACTTCCAGATTCAGTGCCCGTGCGGCCGCTTCGAAGTTCTTCAACGACCTGACTTCGGCCGCGCTTTCCGGGTAAAGAATGACGGCGAGATGGCTGAGGCCGGGTACGATTTCCTTCAGGAGCTCGAGCCTCTTCCCGGAGAGTTCCAGGCTGATTGACGAGGTGCCCGTGACGTTGCCTCCCGGCTTTGCCAGGCTCGCGGCGACGCCGAGCTTCACCGGATCGCTGCTCATGACCATGACGATCGGAATCGTCGATGTTGCCTTGCTCGCCACTTCAATCGACGTTGCGCCATAGCAAATGATGACGTCGACTTTCTGGCTCACCAATTTGGCGGCCGCTTCGGGGAGGAGCTCGTAGCGATCCACCAGGGAACGATCGTCGATGCTTATGCTCTTGCCTTCGACATACCCCTGCGCGCGCAGTCCGTCACGAAGGGCGGCGATGTACGGAGCAGAATTACCGCCATCGATCCACAACAGCCCGATCCGCGGCATGTTGCCCGATAGCTGCGCGAGGGAGGCGAGCGGAACGGCGAACGCGCCTGCCCCGATGGCAACGATCAGCTTGCGACGTTTGTTCATTGATATCCCATGATGGCGCCGAGTATGCTCGCATCTCACGCGGTTGCGACCGCTGTCAGCACCGTGCCGCCCAGGGCGCCGGTTGCCAGGGCCTCCCGTAGCGCGCCGTACCAGCCGGTCACGAATTCATACCAATCGGCGCCGTGCATCGCGACGATCGCCGACCGGTTGCGCTCGAATCGGCGCAGCAGGTCGGCGTAGGCCGCCACGTACCGTTCGGACCAGTCGTCGACTGCCACCAGATTCCAGGCGGCTTCTGTCATCCACGCGCCGATGTGCTCGAGCACGATGGGTGCGCCGATTTCCGCGCCAAGCGCCCGGGGCAATTCCGTTCCCGCGGGTTGTGTGTAGTCGTAGATCAGCAAGCGGCCGCCGGCCTTGCAAGCCATCCGGATCGCGCGGAGCGCTGCGCGCTGGTCTGGAAATGCGTAAAACGAGTTGAACAGATACGCGAGATCGAAGGGCTCGCCATTCAGACGGTCCAGCGCCAGGACGTCGAGTTGAACGAATTCGACGCCGGGATATCGCTGTCGCGCATATTCGATCGACGCGCCATCGACGTCGATGGCCACGACCGTGCCCCATTCATGGCGATGGAACCAGTCCGCCGTCCCGCCGCGACCGCAGCCGACGTCGAGCAGCCGATGGATCTCGGCGCGCGGGAGGCCTTGCGCTACCTGCGCAATGGCCTGTTCTTCTCCCGGATGTGCATAATCCCCGCCGCGAACCATGGCCAGGATCGCCTTGCCCTGCGGTGAATTCATCCGGAAGCGCATGCGGCAACTCCAACCGAAATCGTCCTGGTCACTCGCGATCAGCCTGCCAGCGGCGGTTCCTCCATCGCGGCAATCTGCTCACGCAGCTCGAGGATCCGATCCTGCCAGTATCGCTGCGTGTTGAACCACGGGAACGCCGCCGGAAATGCCGGATCGTTCCACCGGCGCGCAATCCAGGCCGCATAGTGGATCAGGCGCAGCGTGCGCAGCGCCTCGACCAGATGCAGCTCGCGGCGGTCGAAAGCCGCGAAGTCTTCATAGCCGGTGAGGACATCGGAAAGCTGGCGCGTCATCGCCGCGCGGTCGCCGGACAGCAGCATCCACAGGTCCTGGACCGCCGGTCCGGTGCGTGCATCGTCGAAGTCGACGAAATGCGGGCCATCCCCGGTCCACAGCACGTTGCTGGCGTGGCAATCGCCGTGCAGCCGCAGCGTTTGCACGTTGCCTGCGCGCTCGAAGCAGTGACGCACCCCCGCGATCGCCATCGCCGACACGGACTGGTAGGCGTCGAGCAAGTCGGACGGCACGAAATCGTGCGCCAGCAGGAAAGCACGCGGTTCGTCGCCGAACGTCGCGATGTCGAGCACGGGACGGTGCGCGAACGGCGCGAGCTTGCCGACCTCGTGGATGCGGCCGATGAAGCGGCCCAGCCATTCGAGCGTGTCCGGGTCGTCGAGCTCGGGCGTGCGGCCGCCATGCTTCGGATACACGGCGAAGCGCAAATCGGCAAAGTAATGCAGCGTGCGGTCGGCGAGCATCAGCGGCGCGATCGCTGGAATCTCGCGCCCCGCCAGCTCGGCCACGAACGCGTGTTCCTCCACGATCTGCGCGTCGCTCCAGCGTCCCGGCCGGTAGAACTTGACGACGATCGGCGCCGCACCCTCGCAATAGACGAGATACACGCGATTCTCGTAGCTGTTGAGGCCGAGGAGCCGGCCATCGCCCACGATGCCGACGGTGTCCAGCGCATCGAGAATCCGGTCCGGCGTGAGCGAGGCATAGGGCGCGGTCTCGGACATGCGAGGCATTGTACGGTGTGCGCCGCTCGTCCATGATCGGCGTAAGGAATTACCGGCCGCGAGCGACCATCGCGCACGCGACGCCGCTTGCGTTCCCGCGCCTGCGGCGCGACGATACGAAGGGTGCGCGTCCCGACCACGCAGGAGACGATCCGATGACGGCTGCAGCAACACCGGCTTCAACCGGGGGCGGTTACCTCTACTATCGCCATACGCTGCCGGTGCGCGTCATGCACTGGATCAACGTGATCGCGTTGACGTGTCTCTTCATGAGCGGGCTGCAGATCTTCAACGCCCATCCCGCGCTCAATTTCGGCAAATCGTCGTACGACGGTACGCCGCCGACGCTCGAGATCGGCGCGCGCGAAGGCGCGAACGGCCAGGTGATCGGCGTGACCCGCATTTTCGGCAAGGAGTTCGACACCACCGGCTTCCTGGGGGCGATGCACGCCGACGGCCAGGTGATCCATTCGACGTTCCCGCCGTGGATGATGCTGCCGGGCCCGCAGTGGCTGTCGATGGCGCGCTCGTGGCATTTTTTCTTTGCGTGGATCTTCGTGATCAACGGCATCGCCTTCATTCTCTACGCGATTTTCAGCCGGCACTTGAGCCGGGACCTCGCGCCGACCCGCGAGGACCTGCGCGGCATCGGCGCGTCGGTCCGAGAGCATTTGCGCTTCAAGCATCCAGGCGGAGAAGCAGCCAAGCGCTATAACGTCCTGCAGAAGCTTGCGTATCTGATCGTGATCTTCGGACTGCTGCCGCTCATCGTGCTCATGGGCTTCGCGATGTCGCCATGGCTCGATGCGATCCTCTCGGGCTGGGTCGATCTCGTCGGCGGAAGGCAGTCGGCGCGCTCGATCCATTTCATCGTGGCGTGGCTGCTGGTGGCATTCGTCGCCATTCACGTTTTCCAGGTGATCATCACCGGGCTCTGGAACAATCTGCGGTCGATGATCACCGGCCGCTACCGGGTACCTGTCGAGGCGCATCATGAATAGGCCATTCCGTTTGCAACGCCGTTTGCCGAGGCGCCATTTCCTCGCCCGCGCGGCGGCGGCAACGTCGGCGCTGTGGCTCGCCGGCTGCGACCAGCTGTCGCGTACCGAATGGTTTCCCAAGGTTTTGAACTCCGTGGAACCGCTGAACCGGGCGGCGGCCAAGCTTGTCGGCCGCCGCGCGATGGCGCAGGAATTCGCCGAGTCCGATCGGTCGCCGACCTTTCGCAGCAACGGCTCCGACGATCCGGGTACGCCGCAATATGACGCGTGGGTCGCGAACGGATTCTCCGATTACGCGTTGATGGTGGGGGGCCTGGTCGCCACGCCGCGCAAGTTCTCGCTTGCCGAGCTGCGTGCGCTGCCGTCCCGCACGCAGATCACGCGGCACGATTGCGTGGAAGGCTGGAGTGCTATCGCCAAGTGGAAGGGAGCGAAGATGTCCGCGCTGCTCGACATCGTCAAGCCGAAACCCGAGGCGCGCTACGTGATGTTCTACTGTGCCGATCCGATGTCGATGGACGGCCGCGATCTATACTACGAGAGCATCGACATGGACGACGCAATGCACCCGCAGACGATCCTCGCCTACGACCTGAACGACGCGGCGCTGCCGGTGCCCAACGGCGCGCCGATCCGGCTGCGCGTCGAGCGGCAGCTGGGCTACAAGCACGCGAAGTACGTCACCAGCATCGAATTCGTCGCGAGCTTCGACAAGATCGCCGGCGGCAAGGGCGGCTACTGGGAGGACCAGGGTTACCAGTGGTTCGCGGGGATCTGACGCCTGCGCGTGAATCGCGAGCCTTGCTTCGCGTTCGAGCGCTGGCCCGCTACGCGCTCGCCCGCTCGACCAATTCGAAGCCGACATCGACGATGGGCGGAGCGACCTCGCGATCGGCTAGTCGCTCGCAGATCATCTCGCCGGCGCGTCGACCTATTTCATAGCGCGGTACCCTGATCGTGGTCAATGCCGGTACGACCTGCGCCGCCAGGTCGAGATCGTCGAATCCGGCAATGGCGATCTGTGCGGGGACATCGATCCGGCGCCGCTGACATTCGAACAATGCACCCACCGCGATGGCGTCCGCCGAGCAGAACACCGCGCGCACGCGCGGCGTGCGCCCGAGGAGCGCAGCCATTGCCTCCGCACCGGACGTCACTTCCAGCGTGGTATCAATGCACAGCTGCTCGTGAACCGGACGGCCGGCCTGCCGATGCGCTGTCTCAAAGCCGTGGCGGCGATCGCGTGCGCGGTCATTGCCGCCACGATGGGCTCCGATGTAGCCGACGGGATCGTATCCGCGCGCCATGAGGTGCTGCGTGACGCGCATCGCCGCCAGCACATTCGAGTAGCCGACGACCATGTCGATAGGACGATCGGTGAGGTTGCCGCCTTCGACGACGGGAACACCGGAATCCCTCAGCAAGCGTGACGATGCTGCCGACCGCATGAGCCCCGTCAGGTAAAACGCATCGACGCGACGCGACAGGAATTCCCGGATCAACGCCTCCTCTTCCCGTGGCTCGAATCCGCTTACCCCCAGCAGCAGGTGCAGATTGTGCACTGCCAATACGTCGGTCAGCCCCTGGATGATCTCGGCGATCAGGGAATTCGTGAGCAGCGGCACAATGGCGGCGACCATGCCCGAGCGCTGGGAAGCGAGGCCGCGGGCGGTCAGATCCGGCGTGTACCCGGTTTCCTCCAGGACGGCGCGCACGCGTTCCCGCGTCGCTGACGCCACTTTATCGGGATCGCGCAACACGCGTGCGACAGTCATCGTCGACACGCCGGCGGTGCGCGCGACATCCAGCAGGCGTGCGCGCTGTGAGTGTTTCCTGGTGCCGGTCATGGCTTGCCGTTGGTTATGCGGGGATCGTCGCCCGTCCGCTCGTCGGCGCCGGCCGACGGACTATGTATGCGGCAACATCATACCCGATGCACAGCGTCCGAGGTCGGCATGCTTCCCTGCGAGGCTCTCGCAGATCTCGTTGCGTCGTGTCGATGTATGCGCTAACATTTAACAACCCGGTCCGTGATCGTACGGTACCGTCGCAGCCGCATGCGACGACCGCAGGCGAGGAGAATGCAGCGCGTGGTACCCGGAAGTGACACAGCGACCTTTGACGGCTTTCGCCGGCCCGACGGCGCCGTGGGCGTGCGTAACGCCGTGCTGATTCTCGGTATCAACGGACTCGTTGCGCGCGCGGCCGAGCGCATCGCGCAAGGCGTCCGTGACACGGTATTGGCGGCCACACCCTATGGACGCGGACAATTCGGCGCCGATCGCCGTGCGCACGACGATCAACTGGTCGGCCTCGGTCGCAATCCGAATGTCGCGGCAATCCTCGTGGTCGGTGCCGATCGCCGTACCGCCGAGGCCATTGCCGCAGCCATTGCCACTGCGGGCAGGCCTGTCGAAATCGCGACGCTCGATGACGTCCACGAAGACGCGGTAGCGCTCGCTACGGCGGGAATTCGAATAGCGGCCCGCTTGGCGCGCGAAGCGTCGCGACTGCGGCGCGAGCGCGTTCCCGCAGCCGCGCTGTTCGTTGGCGTGGAATGCGGACACTCGGATGCGACTTCGGGACTGGTTGCGAATCCACTGGTGGGTCGGGTGATCGATGCATTGATTGACGGTGGCGGGCGCGCGGTCTTCGGCGAAACGATCGAATGGCTGGGTGCCGAACATCTGCTGGCGCGGCGTGCCGCCACGCCGGAAGTGGCCGGCGCCATCGTCGCTGCGGTGCGCCGCCGCGAGGCGGAAGTCGCGGCGACGGGCGTCGATCTGACCGGCAACAATCCGGGCGCCGAGAACATCCGCGGCGGCTTGAGCTCGATCGAAGAGAAATCGCTCGGTGCGATTGCCAAGGGCGGCACCCGGCCGATTCGCGGCGTCTTGCAGCTGGCGCAATCGCCTCCCGGCCCTGGTCTCTATGTGATGGATGCACCGGGATTCTCACCGGAATCGATGACCGGTTTCGCGGCCGCCGGCGCGCAGCTCATGCTGTTCACCACTGGCGCAGGCAACAGTTTTTGCAATGCGCTGGCCCCGACGATCAAGATCAGTGCCCACCCGAAAACGGGCGCGCTGTTGCCCGAGCAAATCGACTTCGATGCCGGGCCCGTGTTCGCAGGTACCGAGGACATCGAAAGCGCCAGCAAGCGCCTCTTCGCGCTGATGCTCGCGGTGGCCTCCGGCTTGCGCACATGGGGCGAAGTGCTGGGCGAAGGGAGCGAGTCTTTCGTACGGACCGGAGGCTCATTGTGACGTTGTTGAGGCGGCTCGCCGGCGTGGGCATCTACCTGCGCACGCTGACTGCGGCGGCATTGGTCTGGACGGCGATCGCCTGGTGGGTCAGGAACCCGGTCCTCCTGCCGCCCCCGGTGCGCGTTGCCGAGGCGTTGTGGGGATTGGCGATGGACCTCGAGCTCTTTCAAAACGCGGCCATCAGCCTTGGCCGCATGCTGCTGAGCCTGGCGCTGGCGTCCGCGCTCGCGATGCCGCTGGGCTTCGCGATGGGGATGAGCCGCCTCACGGAGGATCTGGTCGATCCGATCGTGGAGGGGCTGCGCCCGATCTCCGGCATCGCCTGGATTCCCTTGGCGCTCTTTATCTTCGGAATCGGCAACACGCTGCCGATCTTCATCATGACGTACGCCGCATTCTTTCCGATCTTGCTCGGAACGATCGCCGGCGTGCATTCGGTCGATCGCCGATTGGTGAACGCCGCGCGGACGATGGGCGTCCCGCGCTCGACCATCATCGGCCGTGTGCTGATCCCCGCGTCGTTGCCGCCGCTGCTCGTGGCCGTGCGGCTCGGCGCGGCGTCGGCGTGGACGGCGGTCGTGGCGGCGGAGCTGATCGGTGCACCAAGCGGCCTGGGCTATGCGATCGAGTGGTATCGCGGCTTGCTGATGACGCCGCAAGTGATGGCGTACATCGCCACCATAGGCGTGCTGGGGTTCGCATGCGATGCGGCGCTGCGTTGGTTGAACCGGGCCCTCACGCCGTGGCAGCCGATTGCCGACGTCGGGAGTGCGCGATGACCGCCACGGTGGCCCAGCGCGCCGCGCGCGGTTTCATGCTGCCCGTTGCGTTGATCCTGTTGTGGCAGGCACTTGGCATGCTGATGCACGACGTCAAGCGCATGCCGATTCCATCGCGGGTCCTGACGGCGGCAGTGGATCTGGTTGGCAGCGGCGAATTGCCGCTCGCGATCATGCAGAGCCTCGGCCGCGTGTTCGGAGGATTCGCCGTGGCAGCGCTCGTGGCCATTCCACTTGGCCTCGTCATGGGCAACGTGCGGAGCGTCGAGCGCAATCTCGATCCGCTGATCGAGAGCTTCCGTCCGATCGCCGCCATCGCAATCCTGCCGTTGGCCATCCTGTGGATGGGGACCGGCACGGCGGCGGCCGTGTTCATCGTGAGCTACGCCGCGTTCTTTCCGCTGGTGATCAACACGGTCGCTGGCGTGAAACGCGTCGAGCGCAACTTGCTGCAGGCGGCGGCAACGATGGGCGTCGGGCGCGCAACGATGCTTCGCACCGTCGTCCTTCCCGGCGCGCTTCCTTCCATTGGCGTCGGCATGCGCATTGCGCTGGGGGTCGCGTGGACGGCGATCATCGCGGCCGAGCTCGCGGTGGGCGCCAAGTCCGGCGGCGGCGGTTCGGGCGGCGTGGGCCAGATGATGTTCGTGTTCTACGCGTACAGCGTCGAGCTCAACCGGATCGTCGTGTGCATGATCGCCGTCGGCTGTGTCGCCTATGCCCTCGACCGTTTGCTGCGCGCGGCCCTTGCCCGGGCGATGCCATGGACGCGGTGAATGGCGCGGTGAAGTTGCGGATGGACAAGCTGGCGAAGCAATTCGCGCTGCCCAACGGTGAGCGCACAACCGCCGTCGAGGATTTTTCGCTGGACGTTCGCGAAGGTGAATTCATGGTCCTGGTGGGGCCATCCGGATGCGGCAAGACCACGGTGCTCAATCTTCTGGCGGGCCTTGACGCGCCGACCTCCGGTGTGCTGACGATCGACGGACGCCCGATCACGGGTCCGGGCGCGGACCGCGGTGTGATGTTCCAGGACTACGCGCTGTTCCCATGGCGTACCGTACGAGAGAACGTGGAGTTCGGATTGCGCTACGGGCCGGCCGGCCATGGCATGTCCGCCGACGAGCGCAATCGCCGCGTAACGCGCTATGTCGAGCTCGTCCATCTCGAGCAGGCGCAGGCCAAGTATCCGCATCAGCTGTCCGGTGGAATGCGCCAGCGGGCCGCGCTCGCCCGCCTGATGGCGAACGAGCCGGACGTTCTGCTGATGGACGAGCCCCTGGCCGCGCTCGACGCGCAGACGCGGCTCGTACTGCAGGACGAGTTGCTGCGCATCTGGGGACAGGATCGTCCCGCAAGCGAACGCAGAACCGTGGTCTTCATCACGCATGCGATCGACGAGGCCGTGTTTCTTGCGGACCGGGTGGCGGTCATGACCACCAACCCGGGCCGTCTCAAGACGGTGATCGACATACCGCTGACGAGACCGCGCAACGATGCAACACGCGCGCGCCCGGAATTCCAGGCACTGTATCAGGAGATCTGGAATCTCATTCGCGCCGAAGCCTACCGCGCCACCGTGACCTGAAGTTCAACGAAGGAGGAGTGCCATGACCGGGAAGATTGCCACCGCTTCACGCCGCCGCTTCATAGCGACCGCCGCCGCAGGCGCGCTTGCGCTTGCGGCGCCCTATGTCCGCGCGCAAACGCGCAAGTCCGCCAAGATTTCCATTGGCCGCCAGCCGTGGGCGGCCGGGAACTCGCCCGTGACCCAGTACATGATCAACAACAAGACGTTCGAGAAATTCGCCGGTGAC
>Ga0105248_10000378_pt1 | contig 51937 bp, 51 predicted proteins | sample KBSS34metaG_FD_81524 | JGI IMG/M metagenome (GOLD analysis project Ga0105248, IMG submission 81524) | Switchgrass rhizosphere microbial communities from Kellogg Biological Station, Michigan, USA - KBS S3-4 metaG | ecosystem: Host-associated > Plants > Roots > Rhizosphere > Soil | place... | reverse complement strand
TTCAACGTCAAGGGCGGGCGCTGCGAGAACTGCGCGGGCGACGGCACGATCAAGATCGAGATGAACTTCCTGCCCGACGTCTACGTGGCGTGCGAGGTGTGCGGGGGAGCGCGGTACAACCGCGACACGCTCCAGGTGCACTACAAGGGCAAGAACATCGCCGAGGTCCTTCAGATGTCGATCAGCGAGGCGGCCGAATTCTTCGAGCCGATCAGCGCGATCCACCGGTATCTCAAGACGCTGGTGGATGTCGGGCTCGGCTATGTGCGCCTCGGCCAGAGCGCGACAACCCTCTCGGGCGGCGAGGCGCAACGCGTCAAGCTCGCCACGGAGCTGCAGAAGCGCTCCACCGGTCGCACGGTCTACGTGCTCGACGAGCCGACGACTGGACTGCACTTCGAAGACGTGCGCAAGCTGCTGCTCGTGTTGAACGGCCTGGTCGACAAGGGCAACACCGTGATCGTGATCGAGCACAACCTCGATGTGATCAAGTCGGCCGACTGGGTGATCGACCTCGGTCCGGAGGGTGGATCCGGCGGCGGCGAGGTCATCGCGACCGGCACGCCCGAGCAGCTGGCGAAGATGCCGCAGAGCTTCACCGGACTGTTCCTGCGCGAGTTGCTCGAGTCGGAATCGACGGGGCAGGGTCGACGGAAGGCCGGCTGACGTGGCCGGATTCGTCGAGGGCCGTACGGCGGGCGGAACCGGACCGGGTGGCCGCGCATCCAGCGGCATGACCGGTCGGGTGGGACGCCCGGAGCACCTCTCCGACCCCAAGGACTGGAAGCCCAAGGCGGGCGAGATCCCGACGCAGCCGGGCGTCTACCGCTTCCGCGACGCCAGCGGCCGGGTGATCTACGTCGGCAAGGCGATCAACCTGCGCCAGCGGCTGAGCAACTACTTCCAGCCGCTGCGCAGCCTGCACCAGCGCACGCGGCACATGGTGCTCAGCGCGAACCAGGTGGAGTGGACGGTGGTGGGCAGCGACTTCGAGGCGCTCCAGCTCGAATACACCTGGATCAAGGAGTTCGACCCGCCGTACAACGTGAAGTTCCGCGACGACAAGACCTACCCCTACATGGCGATCACGATGGCGGATGAGGCACCGCGCGTCATGGTGACGCGCAACCACCGCATCCCGGGCGCGCGCTATTTCGGGCCGTATCCCAAGATCTGGGCGGTGCGCGAGACCATCGAACTGATGGTCAAGGCCTTCCCGATCCGCACCTGCTCCGACTCGAGCTACGCCAAGGCAATGGCGAGCGGCAGGCCCTGTTTCGCCGGCCAGATCGGGCGCTGCGGCGGGCCGTGCTCGCAGAAGGTCACCATCGAGCAGCACCGCGAGATCGTCGACCAGTTCGTGACCTTCATGGCCAGCCACGACCGGAGCGTGATCACGCGGCTCCAGCGCGAGATGAAGGAGGCGAGCGCCGCCTTCGAGTACGAGCAGGCCGCCAGGCTGCGCGATCGCATCCAGGCTCTCGAGAACGTGCTCGAGAAGAGCGCGGTCGTGCTGCCCGATGGCGTCGACACCGACGTCTTCGGCATCGAGGAGGACGAGCTGGCGGCCGCGGTGCAGCAGTTCGTGATCCGCGGCGGCCGGGTGCGCGGCGTGCGCAGTTGGGTCGTCGACAAAGAGATCGCCGTGACCACCGGTGAGCTGGTCGAACAGATGCTCGAAAGTGCATATGAGAGCGAGCCCCCGCCGCGCGAGATCATCGTGCCCGCCCTGCCGGACGATGCCACCGCCTTGGAGAAATGGCTGGCGGCGATGCGGCCGCGCGGGGGAGCGGTGGCCTTGCGCACCGCCCAGCGCGGCGATAAAGCGGCCGTGCTGCAGACCGCGACCCTGAACGCCAAGCAGGCGCTCATGCTCTACAAGAGCCGCCGCTCGTCGGACTACGTGGCGCGCACTCAGGCGCTCAACGACATCCAGGATGCGCTCGGGCTGCCCGAAGCCCCGCTGCGGATGGAGTGCTACGACGTGTCGCACCTCGGGGGCACGAACATCGTGGCGTCGATGGTGGTCTTCGAGGACGGCCTTCCCAAGAAGAGCGCCTATCGCAAGTTCGCCGTGAACGGTTACGCCGACGATCTCGAGTCGCTGCACCAGGTGCTGACCCGGCGGCTGTCGCACCTCGAGGACGACGACATCTCAGGGATCGAGGAGAACGACCCCGAGACGGGCGATGAGGCAGTGCTTTCCGATGAGGAGGGCACTGCCGCGGAACGCAAGCGCCGCCGCTTCGCATATCGGCCCGGCCTGATCATCGTCGACGGCGGCCAACCCCAGGTGGAGGCCGCTGCACGCACGCTCGCCGAACTCGGCATCGACGACATCCCGATCTGCGGGCTGGCGAAGCGGCTCGAGGAGATCTGGCTGCCCGGCAACGATTTTCCAGTGATCCTGCCGCGCAACAGCGAGGCTCTGTTCATGCTGCAGCGGATCCGCGATGAGGCTCACCGCTTCGCGATCACCTTCCAGCGCGCCAAGCGCAGGAACGACATCGGATCGGTGCTGGCTGAAGTGCCGGGCCTCGGGCCGTCCAGGGTCAAGCTGCTGCTGAAGCACTTCGGATCGGTCAAGCGGCTCAAGGGGGCGACCCCGGAGCAGATCGGTGAGGTTCGCGGCATCGGTCCCGCACTTGCCGAAGCCATCGTCGCTAGGCTGAGTACTGACTCGGACCACCCGGCGGAGGGTGGCGAGCCCACAGCATCGGACGGTTGACGGACCCATGAAAGACAGCGTGCGTCGCGAAATGCTGGTCGTCACCGGCATGTCCGGAGCCGGCCGCTCGACTGTTGGCAATGCGCTGGAGGACCTCGGCTGGTACGTCGTCGACAACCTGCCGCCGCAGATGCTGCGCCCCATGGTCGACCTCTCGGAGCACAGCGGCGACGCGATTCCCAAGGTCGCCGCCATCGTCGACGTGCGGGGCGGCAAGTTGTTCGCCGACGTCCAGGCCGCGCTCGAATCATTGCGCGACAATGCGAGCGTTCGCGTGGTGTTCCTCGACGCGACGGACGCGGCACTGGTGCGACGCTTCGAGCAGGTGCGGCGACCCCATCCCCTCCAGGGAGACGGCACGCTGCTCGACGGCATCACCGAGGAGCGCACGAGGATGGCCGAGCTCCGGTCGCAGAGCGACCTGGTCATCGACACCTCGGATCTCAACATCCACCAGCTGGCCACCGTCGTCGCCGAGCAGTTCTCTGAAGACGGCGACGCCACCCGGGTCACGGTGGTGAGCTTCGGATTCAAGTACGGGCTGCCGTCGGATGCCGACGGCGTGGCAGACACGCGCTTCTTGCCGAACCCGTTCTGGGTGCCGGAATTGCGCAACCAGAGCGGTCTCGATGAGCCGGTGCGCGAGTACGTGCTCGGAGCCGAGGGGGCGCTGGAGTTCCTCGACACCTATGCCGCTGCCCTCGCTCCGGTGCTGGACGGGTACCGCCGCGAGAACAAGCGGCACGCTACGATCGCAGTGGGGTGCACGGGCGGCAAGCACCGCTCGGTCGCTATCGCGGAGGAGCTGGGGCGCCGCCTGCGCGAGTTGCCGAGTGTCACCGTCAACGTCCGACACCGCGACCTGGGTCGCGAGTAGACCCGAGCTCCCGTCGCTCAAGACCTGAGATGCTGTACCGCGGAGAAGTTTCGGAAGCCTGCGGCTTCCCCCCGACCGGAAGAAGGAAGACCGCGTGGCATTGACCGCCGACGTCAAGGAAGAACTCGCGAGTGTCGAGGTCGGCAAGACGACGGTTCGGGCCGCAGAACTGGCGGCCCTGCTGCGGTTCTCCGGTGGTCTGCACATCATCTCGGGCCGGATTGCAGTGGAATCCGAATTGGACTCTCCTCAGATCGCCCGGCGCGTGCGCAAGGATCTCGCCGAGCTGTACGGCGTTCGCAGCGAGGTGTCGGTCATCTCGGGCAGCAACCTGCGCCGCACCAGCACCTACCTGGTGCGGGTGATCGACGGGGGAGAGACCCTCGCGAGGCAGACCGGATTGCTCGATGCCCGCCGCCGGCCCGTGCGCGGCCTGCCGAACCGGCTGACGACCGGGTCGCGCGAAGAACTGGCCGCCGTCTGGCGAGGCGCCTTCCTGGCGCACGGGTCACTGACCGACCCCGGTCGTTCGGCCGCCCTCGAGGTGAGCTGCCCGGGCAATGAGTCCGCGATGGCTCTCGTGGGCGCCGCAGGCCGACTCAAGATCTCGGCGAAGGCTCGCGAGGTGCGCGGGGTGCATCGGGTGGTCATCCGCGATGGCGAGGCGATCGGCGCGATGCTCAAACTCATGGGTGCCGAACGCAGCCTGATGGCGTGGGAAGAGCTGCGCCAACGACGCGAGGTGCGCGCCACGGCGAATCGCTTGGTGAACTTCGACGACGCCAACCTGCGGCGCTCGGCTCAGGCCGCGGTGGCGGCGTGCTCACGCGTGGAGCGCGCGCTCGAGCTGCTCGGCGAGGACGTCCCCGATCATCTGCGCTATGCGGGGGAACTGCGACTGCGCTTCCGGGACTCGAGCCTCGACGAGCTGGGGCACCATGCCGACCCACCGATGACCAAGGATGCCGTGGCCGGTCGGATCCGCCGCCTCCTGGCCATGGCTGACAAGCACGCGGCCGACAACGGCCTGCCGGGCACTGACCACGGCCTGCCCGACGACCTGGACTGAGCTTGTTCCGTGCGCCGCCGCTCCTGCGGCGCACCCGCTCCGCGCGACGTACACGCCGCCGCGCTTCGCTGGCGCCGATTGTTGCCTCTCGGGAAGCACGGACGTTGCTCCTCGGTTGCCCTCAATAGACTGAACATGTCACCAACCGCTAGGAGAAATCGATGGCTGACTACACGCTGCCCGACCTTCCGTACGACTACGCAGCTCTCGAGCCGCACATCAGCGCGAAGATCATGGAGCTTCACCACGACAAGCACCACGCCGCTTATGTGACGGGCGCGAACACCGCCCTGCAGAAACTTGCCGAGGCCCGCGACTCCGGCGATCTCGGCAACGTCAACAAGCTCGAGAAAGATCTCGCCTTCAATCTCGGCGGCCACGTCAACCACTCGATCTTCTGGACCAACCTCAGCCCGGATGGCGGCGACAAGCCCACCGGAGAGCTCGCGTCCGCGATCGACGACGGGTTCGGCTCCTTCGACAAGTTCGTCGCGCACTTCACGGCGGCGGCGACCGGCATCCAGGGTTCGGGATGGGCGGTGCTGTCGTGGGACCCGCTCGGCAAGCAGCTGATCATCCAGCAGCTGTTCGATCAGCAGGCCAACTCGGCCATGGGCACGATCCCCGTTCTGCAGCTCGACATGTGGGAGCACGCCTTCTACCTCGACTACCTGAACGTGAAGGCCGACTATGTGAAGGCCTTCTGGAACATCGCCAACTGGCAGAACGCCGGGCTGCGCTTCACCACAGCGCGCGAGAAGACCGAAGGCCTGCTGCTAACCTCGTAACGGCATCGCGGCCGGGGGTCGAGCCCCCGGCCGTTCCCCTTTCCACCACATCATTTCCGGCGCAGTCACCGCGCCCACTCAAGGAGAATCTGTGTCTGTCAAGATCGGGATCAACGGCTTCGGCCGAATCGGTCGCAACTACTTCCGCGCCGCCCTCGAGCAGGGTGCCGACCTCGACATCGTCGCGGTCAACGACCTCACCGACCCCAAGACTCTCGCGCACCTGCTGAAGTACGACTCGATCGGCGGCGTGCTCAAAGCCGATGTCTCCGTGGACGGCGACAGCATCGTGGTCAACGGCAAGAAGATCAAGGTCCTCGCCGATCGCGATCCCGCGAACCTCCCATGGGGCGAGCTGGGCGTCGAGATCGTCATCGAGTCGACCGGTTTCTTCACCAATGCAGACAAGGCGCGCGCCCACATCAACGCCGGCGCCAAGAAGGTCATCATCTCGGCCCCCGCGACGAACGAGGACGCGACCTTTGTCATCGGGGTGAACGACAAGGACTACGACCCGAAGAACCACCACATCATCTCGAACGCGTCCTGCACCACGAACAGTCTCGCGCCGCTCGCCAAGGTGTTCAACGACAAGTTCGGCATCGAGCGCGGCCTGATGACCACGGTCCACGCCTACACTGCCGACCAGAACCTGCAGGACGGGCCCCACAGCGATCTGCGCCGCGCCCGCGCGGCGGCGGTCAGCATCATCCCGACCTCGAGCGGCGCCGCAAAAGCGATCGGCCTCGTGCTGCCCGAGCTCAACGGCAAGCTCGACGGCTACGCCCTGCGGGTTCCGGTGCCGACCGGCTCGATCACCGACCTCACCCTCACCACGAAGTCCACGGTCACGGTCGACGAGATCAAGGCTGCGTACAAGGAGGCTGCCGACGGCTACCTCAAGGGCATCCTCGAGTACACAGAGGCCGAGATCGTGTCGCACGACATCGTCGGCAACCCGCACTCCTCGATTTTCGACGCGGGCCTCGTGCGCGTGCTCGGCGACCAGGTGAAGATCTCGGCCTGGTACGACAACGAGTGGGGCTTCTCCAACCGCATGGTGGACCTCACGAGCCTCGTCGCCAAGAACCTGTAGCGGGAATGGCTCTCCGCACCCTCGAGTCGCTGGGGAACCTGCTCGGCAAGCGGGTCATCGTGCGCTGCGATCTGAACGTTCCGCTCGATCGCGGCACGATCACCGATGACGGGCGGATCCGAGCGTCGATCGGCACCATTCAGGAGCTGACCCGCGCCGGCGCCAAGGTGATCGCGATCTCGCATCTCGGCCGTCCGGACGGCGAACCCGATTCGCGCTACAGCCTGTGGCCGGTCGCGAAGCGGATGGGCGAACTGCTCGGAGCGGCCGTCGCCTTCGCGGGCGACACCGTGGGCGATGAGGCGCACGATGCGGTGCACGCTCTCGGGCAGGGCCAGGTCGCACTGCTCGAGAACCTGCGGTTCGACAAACACGAGACCGCCAAGGATCACGACGACCGCGAGAAGTTCGCCGCGAAGCTCGCCAAGTTCGGCGACGCCCTCGTCTCGGATGGCTTCGGCGTCGTGCACCGCAAGCAGGCAAGCGTGTTCGAACTCGCCAAGCTGCTCCCGTCTGCGGCGGGTCGCCTGGTCGAGGCCGAGCTGGGGGTTCTCGAGAAGCTGACCCGCGATCCCGCCAAGCCCTACACGGTCGTGCTCGGCGGCTCGAAGGTCAGCGACAAGCTCGGAGTGATCGAGGCGCTGCTGCCCCAGGTCGACCGGTTGTTGATCGGCGGGGGGATGTTGTTCACTTTCCTTGCCGCACAGGGCCACAAGATCGGTAAGAGCCTGCTCGACGCCGAGCAACTCGACACCGTCAAGCGATACATGAGCGAAGCCGCCGAGCGGGGTGTGGAACTGGTCATCCCGACGGATGTCGTGGTCGCCTCGCACTTCGGCGCTGACGCCGATCATGTGGTCGCCCGTGCCGACGCGATCGAGGCCACGCCCTTCGGCGCGAGTGGAATCGGGCTCGACATCGGGCCCGAGACCTCCGCGCATTTCGCGCAGCTCATCGAGAGCTCGACCACCGTCTTCTGGAACGGCCCGATGGGCGTTTTCGAGCTCGAGCCGTTCGCTGCGGGCACGAGGGCGGTCGCCGAGGCGCTGACCAAGGTGACCGGGCTCGGCGTGGTCGGTGGCGGTGACTCTGCAGCCGCGGTGCGTCAGCTCGGCTTCAGCGACGATCAGTTCGGCCACATCTCCACGGGCGGTGGCGCCAGCCTCGAGTTCCTCGAGGGCAAAGAACTCCCCGGCCTGGAGGTGCTCGGATGGCAGTGAACGGCGGTACACCCGGCAGAACCCCGCTCATCGCGGGCAACTGGAAGATGAACCTCGACCACCTGCAGTCGATCGCCTTCGTGCAGAAGCTCGCCTGGACTCTGAAGGACGCCCGTCACGACTCGGCGAAGGTTGAGGTGGCGGTATTCCCTCCCTTCACCGACCTCCGTTCGGTGCAGACCCTGGTCAACGCCGACGATCTGCCGATCGTCTTCGGCGGCCAAGACCTCTCGGAGCACGACAGCGGCGCCTACACGGGCGAGATCTCGGGCGCGTTCCTCAAGGCGCTCGACTCGACGTACGTGATCATCGGGCACTCGGAACGCCGGCAGTATCACGGCGAGACCGATGAGCTGGTGGCTGCCAAGGTGACCGCCGCTCATCGCAACGAACTCGTACCGATCGTCTGTGTCGGAGAGACCGCAGAAGACCTCGAGACCCATGGCCCCAGCGCCGTCCCGGTCGCTCAGCTGCGTGTGGCGCTCGGCGGCGCGGCGAAGGGCAAGCAGGTCGTGGTCGCGTACGAGCCGGTCTGGGCCATCGGCTCGGGGCAGGCGGCGACCAGTGAGCAGGCGCAGCAGGTCTGTGCCGCCCTCAGAGCCGTGATCTCCGAGGTGCTGGGGGATGAGGCGGCCGCCCACACCCGCATCCTCTACGGCGGCTCTGTGAAGTCCTCCAATATCGCGGGCTTCATGCGCGAAGCGGACATCGATGGCGCCCTCGTGGGTGGCGCCAGCCTGCTGCTCGACGAGTTCTCGTCGATCGTGCGCTACCAGCAGCACGTCGGCACGTAGACTGTCCCGAGCACCTCCCAGCCAGATAAAGGACAGTCGTGGATATTCTTCAGGTCATCGTGCAGGTGATCCTCGGTGTGACCAGCCTGCTGCTCACGCTGCTGATCCTGCTTCACCGCGGACGCGGTGGCGGCCTTTCCGACATGTTCGGGGGCGGCGTGACGTCGAACCTGGGCGCATCGGGCGTTGCCGAGCGCAACCTGAACCGGATCACCGTCATCCTGGGACTGGTCTGGATCTCGAGCATCGTGGTGCTGGGTCTCATTGTGAAGTTCGCCGGCTGAGCGCCGGCGAACAACAGGCACTGCTCAGGTCTAAGGAAGAAAATGGCATCAGGTGGCAGCGCGATCCGCGGATCGCGAGTCGGATCCGGTCCGATGGGCGAGCAAGACCGCGGGTATCACGCCGAGCGGGTGAGCATCTCCTACTGGGACGCCCTTGGCAACGAGACCGTCCGCTACTTCGCGGCGAATCTGCCCGACGAAGAGATCCCCGAGATCATCGACAGCCCGAACTCGGGGCTGCCGGCCGGCCGCGACAAAGACAATCCCCCGCAGCTTGCCAAGATGGAGCCGTACAAGACGCACCTGGCCTACGTGAAGGAGCGCCGCACCGAGAAAGAGGCGGAGCAGCTTCTCGACGAGGCGCTCGACCAGTTGCGGGCGCGTAGGGGCACAGCCTCGAAATAGGGCGATCGCGCTAGCGATGCCTCGGGCTGTGCGCGTGAGCAGTCTGCATCGGGCGAATCGTGTCCGCCGACGCCGTTACTCCGAGGTGTCGTCGGCCGACGTCCAGTAGTACGACGGCGCGATGAGGTTCTCGGGAACCTCGGCGGCGGCGTCCTGATCGACGAAGAAGACGGTCCGCTTGCGCCCGTGAGCGCCCGCCGCCGGCACGTCGTTGATGCTGGCGCCGGCCAGCGCCAGTCCCAGCGCGGATGCTTTGTCGCTGCCCGCAAGAACCAGCCAGACGCGGTCGGATGAGTTGATGACCGGCAGGGTCAGGCTCAACCGCTCGGGCGGCGGCTTGGGGGAGTCGGTCTCGGCCACGACGACCCGCTCGGTCTCGTGCACGGCGGCATGGTCGGGGAAGAGCGACGCGATGTGCCCATCGGGGCCCACGCCGAGGAAGGTGATGTCGAAGCGCGGATACCTGCCATCGTCGTTGGCCGCGTCTGCGAGCTCTTGCTCGTAGTAGCGCGCGGCAGCCTCGATGTCGGCCTGATCGCCGGGGGCCGGGAGCGACTTGATCTGCGCGGGGTCCAAGGTGAGGTGGTCGAGCAGCGCGGCACGCGACTGGGTGTCGTTGCGATCCGGATCGCCCATCGGCAGGTAGCGCTCGTCACCCCACCAGAACGTGATGCGGCTCCAATCGACGCCCTCGCGCGCCGGGGAGTCGTTGATCGCGGCCAGCACGGCCGAACCCATGGTGCCACCCGTCAGGCAGACATTCGCCTGGCCGAGATCGTCGAGCACGTCGATGATCTTCGTGGTGAAGCGCGCGGCGACACTCGCTGCCAGGGTCGCTTTGTCGGGGTGGACGAGCACCCGCCGCTCGGTGCTCACGATGCGGCCTTCACCGACCTGGACTTCGTGCGGCGCGGAGCCGGCGCGTCGAGCTGTGGGACCCCGCGCTGCACGACCTCACCGAACAGGTCGTCGGGGTCGAGCCTGCGCAGCTCTTCTGCCAGGCAATCGCGCAGATTCCGCCGCGGCAGCGAGATGTCGTGCGTCGGTTGGTTGGGCTGCACCAGGGTGGCGACCGCCGGCGTGACCCGCTCCAGATCGATGACACCCGAGGCGCGCTCGAGTCGCACACCGTGAATACCGCTCGACCCGTGCACCGGGCTGGTGATCTCCATCGTGACCTTCACCTGAAGAGCGAGTTGAAGCCACGCCGCGAGCAACTCGGTCGAAGGCGAATCGGATGACCCGCTGACCATCACGGCGGTGACCGGTTCGAACGGTGGCTGGTCGAGTACGGCGGCCAATTGCGCGCGCCACAGGGTCAGGCGCGTCCAGGCGAAGTCGGTGTCGCCCGGCGTGTAGTGGGCGCCCAGGTTCTTCAATGCCTGCACCGGATTCGGGGCCTCTGCGGCATCCGTGATCCGTCGTTGTGCGATCTTGCCCAGAGGCGAGGTGCTGGGCTCGGCGGGGCCGTGACTGGGCCACCAGACCACGACGGGGGCGTCGGGCAGCAACAGGCTCGTCACCAGGCCCTCCTCGTCGGATGCCGTGGGGCCGTAGGCGCGCAGCACGATCACCTCGCTGGCCCCCGCATCGCCACCGACCCGGATCTGCGCGTCGAGCCGCGGATCCTCCTTGGCCTTGGGGTTGGAGTTCTTCGAGAGCACGATGACCCGCATCGGGTGCTCGCGCGAGGCGTCGTTCGCGGCCTCGATGGCCTCTTCCTCCTCGCCGAGCGGGGTCGCGATCACCAGAGTCAGCACGCGCCCGAGGGCGACCGCGCCGCCCTCCTCGCGGATTTTCACCAGCGCTTTCGACACCGAGCTCGTTGTGGTGTCCGGCAGATCAACGATCACGGCCGCCTCCAGACTCGTCCATCGCGTGCCAGCATCTCGTCTGCCGACTTCGGGCCCCAAGTGCCCGGCTTGTACTGCTCCGGCTGACCGAGCGTTGCCCAGTACTCCTCGATCGGGTCGAGGATCATCCAGCTGAGCTCGACCTCCTGGTGCCGGGGGAACAGGGGTGGGTCGCCCAGCAGAACGTCGAGGATCAAGCGCTCGTAAGCCTCGGGGCTCGCCTCGGTGAAGGCGTGGCCGTAGCCGAAGTCCATCGTCACATCACGCACCTGCATGCCGGCACCCGGCACCTTGGAGCCGAACCGGATGGTCACACCCTCGTCGGGCTGCACGCGCACCACGAGCGCGTTCTGACCCAGCGCCGAGGTCTGTGAGGCGGCGAACAGGTACTGGGGCGCACGCTTGAACACGACGGCAATCTCGGTGACGCGCCGCCCGAGCCTCTTGCCGGCACGAAGGTAGAACGGCACCCCGGCCCAACGACGCGTGTTGATCTCGAGCTTGAGTGCCGCGTAGGTCTCGGTCGTCGAGGTGGGGCTCATGCCATCCTCCTGCAAGAAGCCCAGCACCTTCTGGCCGCCCTGCCACCCGGCGGAGTATTGACCGCGAGCCGTCGCCTCCCCGAGATCGCTCGGCAGGTGGACGGCCGACAGCACCTTCTCCTTCTCGGCGCGCAGATCGGCCGCGTCGAACGAGACCGGCTCTTCCATGGCCGTCAGGGCGAGCAGCTGCAGCAGGTGGTTCTGGATGACGTCGCGCGCCGCTCCGATGCCGTCGTAGTAGCCGGCCCGGCCGCCCACTCCGATGTCTTCGGCCATGGTGATCTGGACGTGGTCCACGTAGTTCGCGTTCCAGATCGGTTCGTAGAGCTGGTTGGCGAACCGGAGCGCCAGGATGTTCTGAACCGTCTCCTTGCCCAGGTAGTGGTCGATCCGGAACACCGCATCCGGCGGGAACACCGACTCGACGACCTCGTTGAGCTCGCGCGCGGTCTTCAGGTCGGAGCCGAATGGCTTCTCGATGACCACGCGCCGCCACTGACCGGGCTGCGGGTCGGCGAGGCCCGAGCGCTTGAGCTGCTCGGTGACCAACGGGAACGACTTGGGCGGGATCGACAGGTAGAAGGCGTGGTTGCCCATCGTGCCGCGCATCTCATCCAGCTCGTGCAGAGTTTCTTTGAGCCGGTCGAAGGCCGCGTCGTCGTCGAACTCGCCCTGGACGAAGCGGATGCCCTCTTTGAGCTGGTTCCACACGTCGTCGTTGAAGGGGGTGCGCGCGTGCGCCTTCACGTTCTCGTAGACGACCTGCTCGAAGTCCTCGTCCTCCCAATCGCGGCGCGCGAAGCCGACGAGGGCGAAGCCCGGAGGCAGCAGCCCGCGGTTGGCGAGGTCATAGACGGCCGGCATGAGCTTCTTGCGCGACAGGTCGCCGGTGACACCGAAGATGACGATCGCGCTCGGGCCGGCGATCCGGTTGAGCCGGCGGTCCGACGGCGACCTCAGCGGGTTGAAGTCCTTGGTGATCTGAACGGGCATGACCGTGCGGTTAGCCGATGGCCGCGGAGATCGCGGCGGCTCCGGCGGCGACGTCGCGCAGCGTGAGGGTGAGCACCGGTCGGCCACGGTCGGCCAGCACGCTGGCGTCGCCCGCTGCCTGAGCCTGGATGAACTGGCCGAAGGTGAACGGCCGACCGGGAATACCGAGGTCGTGTAGTCCGTCGTACTGCGCCGTGATCTGCAGGAACACGCCGATCGCGGGCCCGCCCTTGTGGAACTGGCCGGTCGAGTGCAAGAACCGGGGCCCCCATCCGAAGGTCACGGGCCGCTTCGACCTGGCAGCCACGACATCGCGGAGAGCCGCGAACTCGGGATGATGCACCCGGTCGAGGTAGGCCTGCATGGCCACATAGCCGTTCGGCCCGAGCGCGGCGAGCAGCGCATCGATCGCGCCCGAGAGGGTGTGCTCGGTGATCGTCAGCCCGCCGCCTGCCCGCACTTCGATGCCTTCGTCGGTCACGAACAAAGGCTCGACCGGCGCGGGGCGATCGTCGAGGAGCGCGCGCGAGGCCACCTTGGCGGCCTCGACGTCGGGCTGGTCGAAGGGATCGATGCCCAACAGGATGCCGGCCACCGCGACGGCGTACTCCCAGACCAGCATCTGCCCGCCCAGGCTGCCCGAGATCTCGATCTCGCCATCGCGAACGTGGCGGGTCTCGGACTCGTCCTCGACCAGCCGCACGACCTGCAGGTCGGGGAGGTTCTCGGCGAGTTCCGGCGAGTTCACGTCGAGCACGAGAGGCAGGAGGCCCTTGCCCAGCTTGCCCGTGGACTCCGCCACGAGTTGCTCGGCCCAGTCGGCGAATCCGACGATCGGGGTGGTGTCGGCGACGATGCCCAGCTTGTCCTTGAGCGGCGAGGTGCCGGCGATCGCGGCCCCGAGGATCAGCGCCGGGTTGTCGGCCTTGTCGAAGACCAGTGCGAAGGTCTCGGCCTCGGCCTCGTCGAGCAGGTTGCCGATGTCGGCACCCGCGAGCCCACTCGGCACGAGCCCGAACGCCGTCAGAGCCGAGTAGCGGCCTCCGACGTTCGGGTCGGCGTTGAAGACCTGATACCCGTCAGCGCGGGCCGCGACGTCGAGCGGCGAACCGGGGTCGGTCACGACGACGATGCGCTCGGTCGGGTCGATGCCCGCGTTGCGGAAATACTCCTCGTAGATCCGCTTCTGGCTGTCGGTCTCGAGCGTCGACCCGGACTTGGACGAAATGATCACCGCGGTCTCGGTCAGCCGGTCGTCCAGAGCGGCCTTTACCTGGCCGGGGTCGGTGGAGTCGAGAACCGTCAGCGCGACCCCGTAGGTACGGGTGATCACCTCGGGGGCTAATGACGACCCACCCATGCCGCCCAGAACGAAGTGGGTGACGCCCGCGGCGAGCAGCTTCTTGCGCAACTCCGCGATCGGCTCCACCAGGGGTCGTGAGATCGCGACCGCTTCGACCCAGCCCAAGCGCTTCGAGGCCTCCGGCTCGGCGTCGGGACCCCACAGCGTCGAGTCCTGAGTCGTGATGTTGCTGGCAACCGCGTCCGCGACCAGACGCGGCATCCAGGCCGCGACCGCGTCGCCGGCGGCGCCGGTCGCGTGCACCCGAAGGGTCACTTCGCCGCCTCCAGCGCGGCTGTCACGGTATCGAGCAGTTCGCCCCATGAGACGAGGAACTTGTCGACGCCCTCTTTCTCGAGCACCGCGGTCACGTCGTCGTAGTCGACGCCGACGGCGGCCAGCTGGTCGAGCACCGACTGGGCGTCGGCGTAGGAACCGGTCACTGCATCCCCGTGCAGCGGCGCGTGATCGAAGGTCGCCTCGAGAGTCTTCTCGGGCATCGTGTTCACGACGCCCGCGACCGCGAGTTCGGTGACGTAAAGGGTGTCGGGCAGGGCGGGGTCTTTGACACCGGTCGAGGCCCACAGCGGACGCTGCTTGTTGGCGCCCGCGGCGAGCAGCGCTTGAGCGCGCTCGGTCGCGAACTCCTGCTCGAACAGCTGGTACGCCAGCTGGGCGTTGGCGATGCCGGCACGACTCTTGAGCGCCAGGGCGTCATCGGTGCCGATGCCCTCGAGGCGCTTGTCGATCTCGGTGTCGACCCGCGACACGAAGAACGACGCGACCGACTCGATCGTCGACAGATCGATGCCCGCTGCCTTGGCCTGCTCGAGCCCGGTCAGGTAGGCGTCGATGACCGCCTTGTGACGATCGAGGCTGAAGATCAGGGTGACGTTGACACTGATGCCCACCGCGGTCGCAGCAGTGATCGCCTCGAGCCCCTCGACGGTGGCCGGGATCTTGATCATGACGTTCGGCTTGCTGACCTTCTGCCACAGTTCCTTCGCCTGCGCGATGGTGCCCGCGGCATCGTGCGCAAGGCCGGGCTCGACCTCGATCGAGACGCGGCCATCCACATGGCCGCTGCGCTCGTAGACCGGCGCGAAGATGTCGCAGGCTGCCGCCACATCGCCGGTGATGATCTCGAACACCGCCGGCGTCACTGCCGTGCCCGCGGCCGCCAGCTCGGCCACCTTGCTGTCGTAGCCGTTGCCCTTGGCGAGAGCTGTCGCGAAGATCGTCGGGTTGGTCGTCACGCCGACGACGTTGCGCTCGTCGATCAGCTGCTGCAATCCGCCCGAGACGATCCGGTCGCGCGAGAGGTCGTCGAGCCAGATGCTGACGCCGATCGCCGAGAGTTCTGCTGTCTTGCTGTCTACCATGGTCCTGGTTCCTGGTTCTGTCGCTGGGTGCGGGATGTCGTGGGTGGGGTCAGGCCGTCGCTGCGGCGATGGATTCCTTCGCCGCCGAGATCGCGTGCTCCGTGGTCATGCCGAACTTCGCATAGAGGGTCTTGTAGTCGGCCGATGCGCCGTAGTGCTCGATGGACACGCTGCGACCTGCGTCGCCGAGGTAGGGCGCCCAGGTGAGAGCGATACCGGCCTCGATCGACACCCGCGCCTTGACGGCCTTGGGCAGAACCGACTCACGATAGGCGTCGCTCTGCTCGGCGAACCATTCCTGGCACGGTACCGACACGACGCGCGCGTTGATGCCCTCTGCCTTGAGCTTCTCGCGGGCATCGACGGCGATCTGCACCTCGGAGCCGGTCGACAGGAAGATGACGTCGGGTGTTCCGTTCGGCGCCTCGGCCAGGATGTAGGCCCCCTTCGACACGTTCTTCGCCGAGGCGAAGGTGTCGCCGCTGGCATCCCCGTCGCCGCGCTCGAACACCGGCAGGTTCTGCCTGCTCAGTGCGATGCCGGCCGGCCCCTCGTGACGCTCGAGGATGGTCTTCCAGGCGTAGCCGACCTCGTTCGCGTCGGCGGGACGCACGATGTCGAGCTGGGGGATGGCCCGCAGCGCCGTGAGGTGCTCGATCGGCTGATGCGTCGGCCCATCTTCGCCGAGCGCGACCGAGTCGTGGGTCCAGACGTAGATCGCGGGCGCCTTCATCAGGGCCGCGAGCCTCACGGCGCCGCGCATGTAGTCGCTGAAGGTGAGGAAGGTGCCGCCGAAGACGCGGGTGTTGCCGTGCAGCACGATTCCGCTGAGGATCGCACCCATGGCGTGCTCGCGGATGCCGAAATGCAGCACGCGCCCGTACGGGTCGCCCGGCCATTCGTGGGTGCCGCGCTCGGTCGGGATGAACGACGACGCTCCCTCGATCGTGGTGAGGTTCGACTCGGCGAGGTCGGCCGATCCGCCCCACAGCTCGGGCATCAGAGGCGCGATCGCGTTGATGACCTTGCCGCTCGCGGCCCGGGTCGATACGTCCTTGCCCGCCTCGAAGACCGGCAGGGCCTCTTCGATGCCGGCGGGCAGCTCCTGAGCCTGCATCCGGTCGAACAGCTTCTTGCGCTCGGGGTTCGCGGAGGCCCAGGCGTCGAAGCCCTTCTGCCACTCGGCGTGCGCCTCGGCACCGCGGTCGACGGCCTTGCGGGTGTGCTCGATGACCTCGGGCGCCACGTCGAAGGTCTTCTCGGGGTCGAAGCCGAGCACCTCCTTGAGGCCGCGCAGCTCGTCGGCACCCAGAGCCGAGCCGTGGATCTTGCCCGAGTTCTGCTTCTTGGGGCTCGGCCATCCGATGATCGTCTTCACGATGATGAGCGACGGCTTGTCGGTGACGGCTTTCGCGGCCTCGATCGCGTCGAAGAGTCCCTGCGGGTCTTCGACGTACTCCCCGCTCTTCTTGAAGTCGACGACCTGCACGTGCCAGCCGTACGACTCGTAGCGGGCTTTCACGTCCTCGTCGAGCGCGATGTCGGTGTCGTCTTCAATGGAGATCTGGTTGCTGTCGTAGAAGGCGATGAGATTGCCGAGTTCCTGCACGCCTGCCAGGGAACTCGCCTCGCTCGAGATGCCCTCTTCGATGTCGCCATCGCCGGCGACCGTGTAGATGAAGTGATCGAACGGGCTGGTGCCGGGTTCGGCATCCGGATCGAACAAACCACGCTCGTAGCGGGCCGCGAATGCAAAGCCGACTGCCGAGGAGATGCCCTGACCCAGGGGACCGGTGGTGATCTCGACGCCGTCGGTGTGACCGTATTCCGGGTGGCCCGGAGTGAGGGAGCCCCAGGTGCGCAGGGCTTGGAGGTCTTCCAGCTCGAGGCCGTAGCCACCGAAGTAGAGCTGGATGTACAGGGTCAGCGAGCTGTGGCCTGCCGACAGGATGAAGCGGTCGCGGCCGATCCACTCGTTGTCGTGCGGATCGCGGCGCATCACCTTCTGGAACAGCAGATACCCGAGTGGGGCGAGGCTGATGGCGGTTCCCGGATGTCCGTTCCCGACTTTCTCGACGGCGTCGGCCGCCAGGATCTTGACCGTTTTCACGGCTTGGTCGTCGAGGTCATCCCAGGAGAGTGTTGCCACGTGCGTGTCGCCCTTTCGAATGCTTGGCAGGGGCGAGACAGCCCCGGCAGGAAGCCGCTCACCGATGCGACGTCATCGGCTCACCGCGGGCAGCCCGATGATCAGCAAGGGGAGCGATCGAGGGGATGCGGCCGCGGTCGGCGAGCCCATCAAGCATACCGACGCGGAGCAGACCCCTGCTTGTCCCCCGACCTCATCTCGCAGCGTCCGTTCAGCCCGTCGAATTTCGCCGGAAGGCGTGGCTCCTCTTCCTCGGGATGATGGGACGCGTCCGCGGGGTCGCTTAGACTCGACGCGTACCCCGATCGATCCGAGGAGCCATGCAGGGAGCCGTCGAGACCCCCGCCGCAACCGTCGTTCCGCGGAATCCCGGCTTCGGCACCCGCGTAGCCCGCAAGGCGAGTGCCTACCTGGCGCTGACGAAGCCGCGAGTGATCGAACTGCTGCTCGTGACGACTGCGCCGGTGATGGTGCTGGCGGCCCACGGCATCCCGAATCTCTGGCTGGTGCTCGGCACGCTGGTGGGCGGAAGCCTGAGCGCCGCGTCGGCCAACGCCTTCAACTGCTACATCGACCGGGACATCGACCGGGTGATGAAGCGGACCCAGAAGCGGCCCCTGGTGACCGGCGCTCTGAAAGACGGCGAGGCGCTGGCATTCGCCTGGATCACGGGCGTGGTGTCGATCGCCTGGTTGTGGTTCTTCACGACCCCGCTCGCGGCGATCCTGTCGGCGGCCGCGATCGCCTTCTACGTGCTCGTCTACACGCTGATCCTCAAGCGGCGGACGCCTCAGAACATCGTGTGGGGCGGCGCCGCCGGCTGCATGCCGGTGCTGATCGGCTGGGCGGCGGTCACCGGGTCGCTCACCTGGGCTCCGGTCATCCTGTTCGGGATCGTCTTCCTGTGGACGCCGCCGCATTACTGGCCGCTCTCGATGCGCTACAAGGAGGACTACGCCTCGGTCAACGTGCCGATGCTTGCGGTGGTGCGAGGACGCACCACGGTCGGCCTTCAGGTCGTGCTGTATGCCTGGGCGACGATCGCGTGCTCGCTGCTGCTGATCCCGATCGCGTCGATGGGCGTGCTCTACTCGGTGGTCGCCGTGCTGTCGGGCGCATGGTTCCTGCTCGAATCGCATCGGCTGTATTCGTCGGCGATCCGCGCCGGCGAGGTGAAGCCGATGCGGGTGTTCCACGCGAGCATCACCTATCTGACACTGGTGTTCCTCGCGGTGGGGCTCGACCCGCTGCTGCATCTGCCGATCCCGTTCTGAGCGGGATGCCGTGACGACTCCCTTCGCCTGGCTCGCTCAGCGGGTCACCCTCGGCCCGCGCGCGTTGCGCTGGGGCACGACCGCTGCTCTGGTCGTCAGCATCCTGGTGGTGCTCGGCGGGGGAGTGGTACGCGTCACGGGGTCCGGCCTGGGATGCCCCACCTGGCCGACCTGCGAGGGGTCGTCGGTCGTGCCGATTCCCGAGCTGGGCATCCACGGTCTGATCGAGTTCGGCAATCGCCTGGTCACGGTGCTGCTCATCTTCGCCGTCGGTTGGGCGATCATCGCCACGCGCCTTCAGAAGCCCTGGCAGCGCACGCTGACGCGCCTGGCCTGGTCGATGTTCTGGCTGGTCGTGCTCAATGCGGTGGCCGGCGGGATCACCGTGCTGGTCGGCCTGAACCCCTGGGTCGTCGCGCTGCACTTCGTACTGGCGATGGGCCTCTTGGCGACGGCCACGCTCACCTGGCATCGCTCTCGATGGTCAGGGGTGGCCGGTGACACAGGATCGCCCGGTCCACGTCGGCTCGCAGGCGCCCTCGTCACCGTGACTGCCGCGCTCGTCGTCGTGGGCACGATCGTGTCGGGGGCGGGATCGCACTCCGGCGACAGCCGCGACGTCCCGCGGATCGGCGGCACGCAGAGCACCGACGTCTGGTCACGGGTGGTACTGGTGCACGCGGGGCTCGCTGTCGCGACGATCGTGCTGACGATCGCGCTTTACGTCGCGCTGCGCCGGATTCCGGATTCCGCGACCGCACGTCGCACGACGCTGACGTTCTTCGTGGTGCTGCTGGCTCAGGGCGCAATCGGAGGAGTCCAGTCGCTCACCGGGATCCCCGCCGTGCTGGTGGCCCTGCACCTGCTGGGCGCCGCGCTCGTATGGGTGGGCGCGATCCGGGTGCTGTTAGATGTGCAACCGGGCCTGTTCGCGCTGAAGCCCTTGACTGGAGTCGATGTGGTGACCCGGGCGGGCGCCTGACTCAGCTGTCGCAGACCTCGAGGTCTTCGACGGCGGGGCTGAGGGAGGCCGGGCCGCCGAGCAACCAGATCACTTGGGTGCCACCTTCGAGCATCTGCTCCGCGACAACTCGGCTCAAGCAATTGGGCTGGGTCAGGTAGATGGGCGCCTGGTAAAGTCCCGCCAGCGGCGCGCCGGCCAACGCGTCGGGGAAGTTGGCGCCCGTCGCCGCGAACACGATGTCAGCCTGCGGAAAGAACTCCTGATTCATCGCGGCCGCGGCGTCGTACCTGGTCGCGCCGCTGTACCGCTGCACATGCTCGGTCCCGCCCATCAGGGTTGCCAGATCCGACTCGATTCCCGGTGTGACGCTGTTCGGGCCACCGACGATATCCACATCGGTCGTGGCCAGCGAGACCAGCAAATCCTGCGTGGCCTGGTCCAGATGGGACTGAAGACCATTCACCAGAATCACCGGCGCTCCGATCAACCCGGCCGCCGGCCCGGCAGCCAACGCGTCGGGGAAGTTGTTGCCGGTGGCGATGAACACCTCAGGCGCCCCACCGGCACCCGGCGCATTCCACACCGCATCAGCCAAGTTGCGAGAGGCCTCGAACCGGTCGGCACCGCTCTGCCTCTCCACATCAGGCGAGTACGCCGACAACTGCGCCTCCACGTCATCGTTCACCGACGCCGGCCCGCCCACGATCACGATCCTCTGAGGCCGCAAGCGCGTCAACTCGGCCGCCACCGACGACGGGATCGACGTTGGCATCACCAACAACAACGCCCCACCCTGGAAGATCACCGCCGGCCCTGCCGACAACGCATCCGGATACTTCAACCCATTCGCGACATAGATCACCGGCACCCCGGCAAGCGGCACCCCATCGTCATCCGGAGTCTCCGTCGCAGGCTTCCACATCGCCTGCGTCATCTTGACCGCACCCTCAAAACGATCCTGACCAAAGGTCCGCTCGACTGCGAAATCGCGGCTGGGGATGAACACGTCACCGAGGTCGAGCTGCTCTCCTGAGCGGAGGTGAATGACAGTCGCGTTATCCATGAAGCGTTCGCCATTCCACCACAGAGTGTCCCAGTAAAACGGGTTGGGCAGAAACCGGATCTTGTAGTCGCCGGGCTCAAGGTTAGGGATGAGCACATGCCCATCCCCACCGCTCTGCTCGGTGTCGACCTGCTGCCACGAGTTCGATGTGGCATTCCATGACCAGACCTGCGCCTGTACTCCCGAGAATGCGGTCGTTGCGCCCTCGGGGTCGAGAGCCGTCACGCGGGCCGCGATGGATCCGTCCACTGGAACGACAAGATCTGGAACAGTGACCGATTGACTGGCAGCGACTGTGAAGGTGGTGGGGCTGCAGATACCTTGAGGGAGAGGCCCGGCCTCAGCGCACACTGTGTAGGTGCCCGGATACAGGTTGGAAACGCGGTAGTGGCCGTCGGAGTCCGTCAGGGCGGCGTTCGCCGCGCCGGTCCCATCGATCGGTCCGGTTCCGAGCCAGAACAGGAGCGTCACCAGACCTGTCGGCGGCGTGAGCACGCCATCGTGGTCGGCCTTCACGTAGCCATCGGCCGAGGCTCCACGCTGCATCGTTGCGTCGATCCCCGTGAGATGAGCCCCCTCCGCGACATTCAGGGGCGTGGCTAGATTCGGAGCTCCTTGCTGATTCCAGAATTGTCGCGAATACAGGCTGTCATCGGCGTAGAAGCTCACCCTGAACGCGCCGGGCGGAACCCCGGTGGCGGTCCAGGTCTGCGAGGCCACGTCATAAGTCGTCACCGGCCGGTCATAGCCATTGATGAGGTCGAGCTGCACGGTGCCGCTCGTCAAGGGGGCATCCGCTCCCGTGAAATGCCCGCTTACGGTCGCCGCCGCGAAGAACCTCAGGGATAGCTGTGTTGTGACGCCCCCGGTGACGACCGTGTCGTCCTGGCTTCCGCGATAGAGATAAGAGCCGGAGCCTGTCAGCGACGGAACGTAGGCCGAAGAGCCCTGGTAGTAGAGGAAGACCTTCCAGTCACCCGGCGCCAGTGAGTCGGCCTCGAACGCGCCGGTGCTCGGGTCGACCGAAAGGCTGATGGTCGTCGTCGCATTGATCATGTTGACAGCGACAGGACCGTCCGGGACTGACCCGTCTGGTGCCGTGACGACGCCATGGATGGCGCCGGTCGCGGTGTCAGCAGCCGCTCTCTGAGTCGCGACGAGTCCACCCGAGAGGACCAGGAGCAGGCTCACTAGCCCAACAGAGATCCGGGTGAGGCGGACCATGCCCGCTCGGGCGAGAACCATATTGCGAGTCACGGCGGCTCCCGGGCGACAGGTGAACAAATGCACCTCGATCGCTCAGGTAGCCGATTTCGGGTGAAGAAAACTTAGCACTCGTCAGAACCTCTCGGCGTCGCCCGGCCGCCCCCTGTAGACTCAGGAGCAGATTTCCACGCAACGGCGCGTGCCAACGAGTGCTTGTCATAAGCGCAATGCCGGTCCGAGCGGAATGGTTCGCAGCGGCAGAGAGAAGGTAGCCCATGTCCGACGTGCTGATCGATCGTCCCGAACTCTCCAACCTCGGACAATACGAGTTCGGCTGGTCCGACTCCGACACCGCGGGCGCGTCCGCCCGGCGGGGAGTGTCGGACGAAGTCGTCACCGACATCTCGGCGCTCAAGAACGAGCCCGAGTGGATGCTCAAGAACCGCCTGAAGGCGCTCAAGATCTTCGGCATGAAGCCGATGCCCACCTGGGGAGCCGACCTGAGCGGCATCGACTTCGACAACATCAAGTACTTCGTGCGCTCGACCGAGAAGCAGGCCGCCACCTGGGACGACCTCCCGGATGACATCAAAGAGACCTACGAGAAGCTCGGCATCCCCGAGGCGGAGCGCCAGCGCCTCGTCGGCGGCGTTGCCGCCCAGTACGAGTCCGAGGTGGTCTACCACCAGATCCGTGAAGACCTCGAGGCCCAGGGCGTCATCTTCATGGACACCGACACAGCGCTGCGGGAGCATCCCGAGATCTTCAAGGAGTACTTCGGCACCGTCATCCCGGCCGGCGACAACAAGTTCGCCGCGCTGAACACGGCGGTCTGGTCGGGCGGCTCCTTCGTCTACGTGCCGAAGGGTGTGCACGTCGAGATCCCGCTGCAGGCCTACTTCCGCATCAACACCGAGAACATGGGTCAGTTCGAGCGGACGCTGATCATCGCCGACGAAGACAGCTACGTGCACTACATCGAGGGCTGCACGGCTCCGATCTACAAGAGCGACTCGCTGCACTCGGCGGTCGTCGAGATCATCGTCAAGAAGAACGCGCGCGTTCGCTACACGACGATCCAGAACTGGTCGAACAACGTCTACAACCTGGTCACCAAGCGCGCGATCGCGCACGAGGGCGCGACCATGGAGTGGATCGACGGCAACATCGGCTCGAAGGTCACCATGAAGTACCCCTCGATCTACCTCGTGGGGGAGCACGCCAAGGGCGAGACTCTGTCGGTGGCCTTCGCCGGCCCCGGCCAGCACCAGGATGCCGGCGCCAAGATGATCCACATGGCGCCGTACACGACGTCCTCCATCGTCTCGAAGTCGATCGCGCGCGGTGGCGGTCGTGCCGGATACCGCGGCGAGGTCCGGGTGGCCGAGAACGCGCACCACTCCGCGAACACGGTGCGCTGCGACGCGCTGCTCGTCGACACCATGTCGCGGTCAGATACTTACCCGGCCATCGACATCCGAGTGGATGACGTGCAGCTGGGTCACGAGGCCACCGTCTCGCGGGTCAGCGAGGAGCAGCTGTTCTACCTGATGTCGCGCGGCATGCCCGAAGACGAGGCGATGGCGATGATCGTCCGCGGCTTCATCGAACCGATCGCCCGCGAACTCCCGATGGAGTACGCGCTCGAGCTCAACAAGCTGATCGAGATGAGCATGGAAGGCTCGGTCGGCTAGTGGCGGTCGCAGCAACGGACGCCGCCGAGCGTCTGGGAATCCGCGCGCACAGCGACGGGCCGGTCGGTTCGGCGTCCTACGTCCCCGTGCAGACCCGCTCGGAGCGGTTCACGTCGTTCGTGCACTCGGACTTTCCCGAGGTCACCGGCTTCGAGTCCGAGTGGAAGCTGACCCCGGTCGACCGCATCCGCTCGCTCATCGACGGAGAGCTCGACGGTTCGCCGTACGCGATCCTGTATCCGGAGGTCGAAGGCACCTCGGTCGAGTGGCTGCCGCGCGACAACGCCCGCGTGGGATCGGCGGGGACTCCGGAGGAGCGGGCCTCGGCGAACGCGTGGACGCACTTCGAGAACGCGCTGCACATCGGCATCGACGGCGAGGTCGACACCGCGCTGACCGTCACGCGAAGCACCCTCGGAGATGCACCGCGCGCCGCGCACACCATCGTCACAGCCGCTCCCAACAGCCGCGGCCTGGTCGTGCTCGACAGCCGGGGTGGCGCAATGCTGACCGAGAACGTCGAGATCGTCGTCGGTGACGGCGCCCACTTGACCGTCGTCAGCCTGCAGGAGTGGGACCCCGAGGCCCTGCACCTCGCCAGCCACTTCGCCCGCATCGGCAGGAACGCCCAGCTCAAGCACTTCGTGGTGTCGCTCGGCGGCAGCGTCGTGCGCGTCAACCCCTCGGCGCACCTCGCCGAGGACGGCGCGGAAGCCGAGTTGTTCGGCGTCTACTTCGCCGACGCCGGACAGCACCTGGAGCAGCGCGTCTACGTGCACCACGACGCGCCGCACTCGCGCAGCCGCGTCACCTACAAGGGCGCGCTCAACGGCCAAGGGGCGCGCACCGTCTGGGTCGGCGACGTGCTCATCGCACCGTCCGCACCCGGCACCGACAGCTACGAGCAGAACCGCAACCTCGTGCTCAGCGAGGGGACCCGCGCCGACAGCATCCCGAACCTCGAGATCGAGACCGGCGACATCGTCGGCGCCGGCCACGCCAGCGCGACCGGCCGCTTCGACGACGAGCATCTGTTCTACCTGCAGTCGCGCGGCATCCCCGAAGACGAGGCGCGCAAGCTGGTCGTGCTGGGCTTCCTCAGCGAGATCGTGCAGAAGATCGGCGAGCCGGCCCTTGAGTTGCGGCTGTTGCAGGCGCTCGAAGCCGAGCTTGAAGCCGTCGGACACGGAGGAGCACGATGAGCGGCGAGAAGGTGTTCGCGCTCGACGAGCTCGAGCCGGGAACGGCCAAGAAGGTCGTGCTGGGCGGCATTCCGATCGCCGTGGTCCGCGACTCGGCCGGAGAGGTGCACGCGCTCGGCGACACCTGCACGCACGGCGAGATCTCGCTCAGCGAGGGATTCGTCGAAGACGACACCATCGAGTGCTGGGCCCACGGCTCGGCGTTCGGGTTGGCAGACGGCCAGCCCCGCAACCTGCCGGCGTACGAGCCGGTCCCCGTTTTCGCAGTCGAGATCATCGACGGCGACATCTACGTCGACGCATCGAAGAAGGTCACAGCATGAGCACGTTGAAGATCACCGACCTCAAGGTCAGCATCGAGACCGATCAGGGCACCAAGCACATCCTCAAGGGCGTCGATCTGACGATCAACGAGGGCGAGATCCACGCGGTCATGGGGCCGAACGGATCGGGCAAGTCGACCTTGGCGTACACGATCGCCGGGCATCCCCGCTACAAGGTCGAGGGCGGATCGATCACGCTCGATGGCGAGGACGTGCTGGCGATGAGCGTCGACGCCCGCGCCCGCGCCGGGCTGTTCCTCGCGATGCAGTACCCGGTCGAGATCCCGGGGGTGACCGTGTCGAACTTCTTGCGCACCGCCAAGACGGCGATCGACGGCGAGGCACCCGCGATCCGGAGCTGGACGACGACCGTGCGCGACGCGATGAAGAACCTGCGCATGGGCACCGAGTTCGCCGCCCGCAACGTCAACGAGGGTTTCTCGGGCGGCGAGAAGAAGCGCCACGAGATCCTGCAGCTCGAGCTGCTGAAGCCCAAGTTCGCCGTGCTCGACGAGACCGACTCCGGTCTGGATGTCGACGCGCTCAAGATCGTGGCCGAAGGCGTGAACCGCGCTCACGACACCACCGGGCTGGGCATCCTGCTGATCACGCACTACACGCGGATCCTGCGCTACATCACTCCCGATTTCGTGCACGTGTTCGTCGACGGCCGCGTGGCCGAAGAGGGCGGCGCCGAACTGGCCGAGCGCCTGGAGAACGAGGGCTACGACCGCTTCCTGGGCGACGGTGCGACGGGCGAATCGGCTGCCGAACCCCAGCCGGCCGAGGCCTGAGCGCGTACCCTGAGATCATGCCCGTCGCTCTCGAACCGCAGCTCTTCGACAAGGTCGAAGAGAGCCTCAAGGACGTCATCGACCCCGAACTCGGCGTCAACATCGTCGACCTCGGGCTGATCTACGACCTGGCGTGGGACGACGAGAACGACGCCCTCATCATCTCGATGACGCTGACCAGCGCGGGATGCCCGCTCACTGACGTGATCGAGGAGCAGACCGGTCAGGCGCTCGACGGGGTCGTCGAGCGGTTCCGCATGAACTGGGTCTGGATGCCGCCGTGGGGTCCCGAGCGGATCACCGACGACGGCCGCGACATGATGCGCGCAATCGGCTTCAGCATCTGAGCGATCTCCAACGAGAACGCCCCGAACCATTCGGTCCGGGGCGTTCCGTTTGAGCGGAGAAATCAGCTCTGCGTGGTCGACTTCCTCTTGTTCAGGAAGTACCAGGTCACCGGCAGGATGACGCCCGCCAGGACGGCCTTGATGACGTCTCCGATGATGAAGACGTAGAGGCCGTGCTGCAGGGTGTAGTTGAGGGTGTCCGGCACGCCGAGCTTCGAGAGAACGACGTAGAGCCAGGGCAGTCCGATTGCGTAGATGATGACGGTGCCGACGAGGAACGCGACGATCGTGCGCAGCCACTTGCGATCCCACTCGCGTGAGGCAAGCCATCCCACCGCAGCGGCCGCGAGGATGAATCCGATGATGTATCCGCCGGTCGGACCGGCGAGCACCGACAGCCCGTGGCTGCCCTGGGTGAACACCGGCAGCCCGACGATCCCCAGAAGGGCGTAGAGCAGCATGGACAGGGCGCCGCGCAGGGTGCCGAGGGTCGCTCCGACGAACAGCACGGCGAAGGTCTGACCCGTGATCGGCACGGGCCACATCGGGATGGCCAGCTGCGCGAGGACGGTTGTCAGACCCGCTCCGGCGACGACGAGCACGATGTTCATCAGGAGAGTGCGGGGGAACACCCGGTCGGCAAGGACCAGGCGGCGGGCAGAGGGGGCGAGGGTCGTCATGGTGATCCTTGTTCGTCGTTGATCGGCGGACGGAGCGGCATGGAATGGCGGGCCGTTCCCTCCGGTTAGACTATCGGGCTGGCCCACTCGGGCCTTTGTCGCCATCCTCCACAATCCTTCGCCCACCGCTGTCGAAGCCGTTCCCCGGGAAAGGGGCCGTTCGCCGTGCTCGCCGTGCATGACCTCGAAATCCGCGTCGGCGCGCGCCTGCTGATGGAAGACGTGAGCTTCCGCGTCGACAAGGGCGACAAGATCGGACTCGTCGGCCGCAACGGTGCCGGCAAGACGACCCTGACCAAGACGCTGGCAGGCGAGCTCGTTCCCAACGGCGGCCGCATCGACCGCACAGGCGAGATCGGTTACCTGCCGCAAGACCCGCGGTCCGGCAATCCCGACGACACCGCCCGCACCCGCATTCTCGACGCCCGGGGCCTCGGCAAGCTGGTCACCGGCATCCGTCAGGCGACCCTCGACATGGCCAGCGAGGATGCTGCCACCAGCGAGGCGGCGATGGCGACCTACTCGCGGCTCGAAGACCGGTTCCTCGCGCTGGGCGGCTACGCCGCGGAGGCCGAAGCCGCCTCCATCGCGTCGAACCTCGCGCTGCCCGACCGGATTCTCGACCAGGAGCTCAAGACCCTGTCCGGCGGCCAGCGCCGTCGCATCGAGCTGGCGCGCATCCTGTTCTCCGGGGCCGACACGATGATCCTCGATGAGCCGACCAACCACCTGGATGCCGACTCCGTCGTCTGGCTGCGCGAGTTCCTGAAGAGCTACGCCGGCGGCGTCATCGTGATCAGCCACGACGTCGACCTGGTCGAAGACACCGTCAACAAGGTGTTCTACCTCGACGCCAACCGCCAGGTGATCGACATCTACAACATGGGCTGGAAGCATTACCTGCGCCAGCGGGAGGCCGACGAAGACCGCCGCAAGAAGGAGCGGGTCAACGTCGAGAAGAAGGCGAGCACCCTGCAGCTGCAGGCCGCTCGCTTCGGCGCGAAGGCCAGCAAGGCCGCGGCCGCGCATCAGATGGTGGCGCGCGCCGAGAAGATGCTTGCGGGCCTCGACGAGGTGCGGGTGGCGGATCGCGTGGCCAAGCTGAGGTTCCCGGAGCCGGTGGCCTGCGGGCGCACGCCGCTCGCGGCATCCGGGCTGAGCAAGAGCTACGGTTCGCTCGAGATCTTCACCGCCGTCGATCTGGCGATCGATCGCGGATCGAAGGTCGTCGTGCTGGGGCTGAACGGCGCGGGCAAGACGACCCTGCTGCGCATCCTGGCCGGCGTCGACAAGCCCGACACCGGGCAGGTCGAGCCCGGACACGGGCTGCGCGTGGGCTACTACGCACAGGAGCACGAGACCATCGACGTCAAGCGGACGGTGCTCGAGAACATGCTGAGCGCCTCGCCGGCTCTCAACGAGACCGAGGCGCGCAAGGTGCTCGGCTCGTTCCTGTTCACGGGGGACGACGGGCACAAGCTGGCCGGCGTGCTGTCCGGTGGCGAGAAGACCCGGCTGGCCCTCGCGATGATCGTGGTCTCAGGAGCCAATGTGCTGCTGCTGGACGAGCCGACGAACAACCTCGACCCGGCGAGCCGCGAAGAGATCCTCGGCGCTCTGGCGGGCTACAGCGGCGCCGTGGTGCTGGTCTCGCACGACGAGGGCGCTGTCGAGGCGCTCAACCCCGAGCGCGTGCTCATTCTGCCCGAAGGCACCGAAGACCACTGGAACCCCGAGTACTCGGACCTGATCAGCATCTCCTAGTGGATGCCGGCCTTGTCGAGGATCGCGTCCTCGGCGTCGGTGTCCGAACTGCGAGCCTTCGGCGCGCGCGCGGCCGCACGCTGCTCGGCGGGGAGTGCGTTGATCCGCTTCTCGCGGCGGTAGGCCCAAACCAGGCCGAAGAAGGCGAGAACGGCGAAGACGATCCACTGGATCGCGTACGAGAGATGCGGCCCCTCGTCGATCACCGGCTCCTGCACGGCGGCCGGGCGCTCGGCCGGGGGAGGGGTCTCACGGGCGAGCAGGCCGTATGCGCCCGTGTAGGTTGAGCCGGTCGTGCCCGCCAACTTGGCGACCGTCGCGGCGTTGATCTCGGGGATCTGCCCGCGAGGAGCGGTACGGCCCGGGAGCACCGGTTCCGTCTGCTGGAGGCGGACGACGACCGTGACCTCGCCGCTCGGAGCCGCCGGGACGTGATCCGGGGTGTCCTGCTTCGAGCCGATCGGCAGCCAGCCGCGGTCGACGATGAAGACGCGTCCGTCATTCAGCTGGAACGGCACCAGCACCTCGAACCCGGGGTTGGCGTTGAAGACCCGGTTACGCGCCAGCAGTTGCTCCTCACGGAGGTAGCGCCCGTGCAGCTCGACCGGTCGCCACTCCTGATCGGCTTTCCAACTGTGCAGGTTCGGCAGCAGAGCGTCGAGGGCGACGGGCGCCGACTCGTAGTTGCGCGTGACGAGGGTGCCTTCCGCGAGCGTTTCGGCCCGCCGCGCCCACTGCCACCACGAGAGGAGGCCGCACGCGACCGCGAAGACGACGACGAGCACCAGGTATGCGCCCCATCGGCGTATTCCGGAGGGATGGTTCGGGTTCTCGGGATCGCTCACCAGGGGATCCCGGACGCGTCGGGGCGTGCCATCACGCGATGTCTGGCACGCTCTCGGCGGCGACATCCACGGGGGTGACGACCACCGGGAATCCGCGCGATGCGAGGTAGCCGGTCAGATGCCCCCGGTGCGTGCCGCACGACAGCCAGACCTTCACGCGATCGGCGGTATGGATGCGCGGGTTGCGCCAGTTGATCCGCCACTCGGCCGCACCGGTGCAGCCCGCTGCCGAGCAGCGTGTCGTGGTCTCGCCGAATCCGATCATGGGTGCGTGCCGTTCGACGAGGAGGGGGTGATCGGCACGATCGCGCCGGGTCGTTGCACCGGAGTCGAGCCGCCACGCCTGACGTTGTTCGCCGCGACGACCGCGAAGTAGGGAAGGAAGACCGCGCCGGCGGCCGGGATCAACACCCACCATCCGTGCACGAAGAACACGGCGACGATGCAGAGCACCCGGATGCCCTGCGCGATGGCGTACTTGATCATCCGGGAATGCCGCTCGGCGTCTGGCGACGGGGGCAGTTCGGTGATCGACACGGACTTGGCGGTCATGACTACGACCACCTTACGTCCGCCGCAACGCCACGCGCTCCCTCGCTAGGCTGGTCGACCATGAGCACCCCCCGCACCGTTCTGATCACCGGCGGCAACCGTGGCATCGGCTATGCCATCGCCCAGGAATTCGTCGCAGCCGGACACCGGGTCGCGGTCACCGCACGCTCGGGCGAGGGGCCGGCCGGCAGCCTGACCGTGCGTGCGGATGTCACCGACACCGCCGCCCTCGACGCGGCCTTCACCGAGGTCGAAGAGAAGCTCGGCCCCGTCGAAGTCGTTGTCGCCAACGCCGGAATCACCCGCGACATGCTGCTGCTGCGCATGACCGACGTCGACTTCGACGAGGTCGTCGACACCAACCTGGGCGGCGCCTTCCGCGTCATCAAGCGGGCGTCGAAGGGGATGCTCAAAGCCAAGTTCGGCCGCATCATCCTGGTCTCGAGCGTGGTCGGCCTGCTCGGCGGCGCCGGACAGGTCAACTACTCGGCGTCGAAGGCCGGCCTGGTCGGCATGGCGCGTTCGATCACGCGCGAGCTGGGCAGCCGGGGGATTACCGCGAACGTCGTTGCGCCCGGCTTCATCGAGACCGACATGACGGCCGAGCTGCCCGAGGCGCAGCAGGCCGAGTACAAGAAGTCGATCCCCGCGGGCCGGTTCGCGACACCGGATGAGGTGGCCAAGGTCATCGTCTGGCTCGCGGGCGACGACGCGGCATACATCTCGGGCGCTGTCATCCCGGTCGACGGCGGCCTCGGGATGGGGCACTGAGCCTCAGCCAGTCCTGACGCAAAGCCGGGAAGTCTGCTCCCCTCAGCAACACTCCGGTTGTGTCGCCCGTTCTGGATTCGTCGGGACGATCGCGGATGGTGGCGACAAAACAGGCGACAAAACGGGAACGATTCAGGGCAGCAAGCATCAGCCCAGCTCAGCGCACCATCCGCAGCAAGGTGATCGGGGTTCTGACCAGCGGGTAGGACTCGCTCGCTCCATCGAAGACGAATCCGTTGCGCTCGTAGAAGCGGATCGCGCGCGGGTTGCCTCGGGCGACGAACAGGAAGGCCGGCTCGTCGCCGATCGCCGCGTCCAGCGGGGCCTGCCCCGCTCCCGTGCCGTGGTACTCCGCCAGGACGTAGATCGCTCCGAGCTCCAGCGGGCGCGGTCGCTCAGCATGGTCGCCGCCGCCGGTCCCTGCGAACCCGATGACGCCGTCCGATTCGGCGACCCAGACGGCAGCACGCCAGGCCTGCATGTGCACGCGGGCGATCGCGTGGGCGTCCTCGATGGTCGCCGGACGCACTCTCGGAATTGTCATCGCGGCAGCCCCATGAGCGGCAGCAGCATCGACAGGTCGCGCTCGTCGAGGAGGGCGTGCGCAAGGTCACGCACCGGCGCCTTGGCATCGAATCCGATCGCCAGGCCGCAGACCGCCATCATCGGCAGATCGTTGGCCCCGTCGCCCACCGCGATGGTCTGCGACAGGGGCAGCCCGGCATCCGCCGCCCACTCCCGCAGCGCGTTCGCCTTGGCCGCCGCGTCGATGATCGGGGGGATGAGACCTCCGGTCAGCACCCCGTCGACCGCCTCGAGGCGGTTGGCGCGCCAGTCGTCGAGCCCGAGTTCTGCGGCCAGCGGATCGATCACCTCGTGGAACCCACCGGAGACCACGGCAACGCGCCCGCCCGCCGCGTGCACGCCCGCGATCAGCTCGGGGACGCCGCGCGTCACGGTGACCTTCTCTTGCACGGTCTGGATCGCCGAGATCGGAAGTCCCTTGAGCGTGGCGACCCGTTCGCGCAGGCTGTGCTCGAAATCCAACTCGCCGTTCATGGCACGGAACGTGATCTCGGCCACCGCGGCGCCCGACCCTGCCTGGTCGGCAAGCAACTCGATCACCTCGTTCTCGATGAGGGTGGAGTCGACATCCAGCACGACGAGGAAGGCGGCCATGAGGGCGAGGATGCCTTCCGTCGGGAGCAATCGGGACTAGCTGACGACCTCGCCCTTGCCGACCACGGTGATGCCGGAATCGGTCACGGTGAACCCGCGCGCGCGATCCGCGTCATGGTCGACGCCGACGGTCGCCCCAGGGGCGATCACTACGTCTTTGTCGAGAATAGCGCGCTGAATCACGGCGTTCTCGCCGATGAGGACGCGCTCGAACACGATGGAGTCGACCACCTTCGCGCCGGACTCGATCGTGACCCAGGGGCTCAGCACACTGCGCTCCAGGTGACCGCCCGAGATCACGCAACCCAGCGAGACGATGGAGTCGATGGCGGTTCCGACGGCGTCCTTGCCGTCGCGCACGAACTTGGCGGGCGGCGAGTTGAGCTGCTGGCTGTAGATCGGCCATTCGCGGTTGTAGAGGTTGAAGATCGGCAGAGCCGAGATCAAGTCCTGGTGGGCGTCGAAGAACGAGTCGATCGTTCCCACGTCGCGCCAGTAGAACCGGTCGCGCTCGGTGGCGCCGGGCACCTCGTTGCGATTGAGGTCGTAGACGCCGGCCTCTCCACGGGCCACGAAATCCGGGACGATGTCTCCGCCCATGTCGTGGTTGGAGTCCGCGCGAGCGCCGTCGCGCTGCACGGCGTCGATCAGCACATCCGCGTCGAACACGTAGTTGCCCATGGACGCGAGGATCTCGCCGGGGGAGTCCGCCAGGCCGACCGCATCCTTCGGCTTCTCGCGGAACGCCGCGATCTTCTCCGGATTCTTCGCATCCAGCTCGATCACGCCGAACTGATCGGCCAGGCCGATCGGCTGCCGGATGGCCGCGACCGTCACGCCCATGCCCGACGCGATATGCGCGTCGATCATGGCCGTGAAGTCCATGCGGTAGACGTGATCGGCTCCGACCACCACGACAATGTCCGGCTTCTCGTCGCGCAGCAGGTTCAGGCTCTGCAGGATGGCGTCGGCCGAGCCGCTGAACCAGCGCTTGCCGAGGCGCTGCTGCGCCGGAACCGAGGCGACGTAGGCGCCGAGCATCCCGGACAGCCGCCAGGTGGTCGACACGTGCCGGTCGAGCGAGTGGGACTTGTACTGCGTCAGCACGACGATCTGCCGCAGGCCCGAGTTGACGAGGTTGGACAGGGCGAAGTCGATCAGGCGGTAGACACCGCCGAACGGCACTGCGGGCTTCGCGCGATCCGCGGTCAGCGGCATGAGCCGCTTGCCCTCTCCGCCTGCGAGGACGATTCCGAAGATCTTCTTCGATGCCATGAGGCAACAGTATGCGAGCGGGCGTGCCGAGAGCAGCACGCGCGGCCCGCTTTCATGAGTGAGCGTGAGGGCAGGCTGGCTGGGCTACCGTCGAACCATGCGAGTCGACATTCTCAGCCGCGAATACCCGCCGGAGGTCTACGGCGGCGCGGGCGTTCACGTGGCCGAGCTGGTGAACGCGCTCCGCCCCACGACCGAGGTCGTGGTGCGGGCCTTCGGGATGCCGCGCGACGAGGCCGACGTCTTCTCGTACCTGGTTCCGGCGCAACTCACCTCGGCGAATCCGGCACTGGCGACGCTCGGCGTCGACCTGCAGATGGCTGAAGACGTGGGCGGAGCCGACTTGGTGCACTCGCACACCTGGTACGCGAACGGGGCCGGCCACCTGGCCAAGCTGCTGCACGGCATCCCGCACGTGGTCACCGCCCACAGCCTCGAGCCCCTGCGTCCCTGGAAGGCCGAGCAACTGGGCGGCGGGTATCGGGTGTCGAGCTGGATCGAGAAGACCGCGTTCGAGGCCGCGGACGCGGTGATCGCCGTCAGTGCAGGCATGGCCACCGACATCCTGCGCAGCTATCCGGCCATCGACCCCGCACGGGTGCGGGTCGTGCACAACGGCATCGACCTGGACCGCTGGCACCGCGTCGACGAGCCGGACCTGGTGCGAGAGCTCGGGGTCGACCCGAGCCGCCCGAGCATCGTGTTCGTCGGACGGATCACCCGCCAGAAGGGGCTGCCGTACTTGCTGGCGGCCGCTCGGCGACTTCCGGCCGACGTGCAACTCGTCCTGTGCGCCGGCGCGCCGGACACCCCCGAGATCCTCGCCGAGGTGCGGGCCGGCGTCGAGTCGCTGCAGGCCGAGCGCAGCGGCGTGGTCTGGATCGACCGGCTGCTCAGCCAGCACGAGCTGGCCGCCATCCTCTCGAGCGCCACGACCTTCGTGTGCCCGTCGATCTACGAACCGCTCGGCATCGTCAACCTCGAGGCGATGGCCTGCGGGGTTCCCGTGGTCGGCACTGCGACCGGCGGGATCCCCGAGGTGGTCGCCGACCACCTGACCGGGCGGCTGGTCCCCATCGAGCAGCTGCAGGACGGAACGGGGACGCCCGTGGATCCGGAGCAGTTCATCTCGGACCTGGCGACCACCCTGACCGAGGTGGTCTCGGATCCAGCTGCCGCCCGGTTGATGGGGGAGGCCGGGCGTCTGCGCGCCCGCTCCGAGTTCAGCTGGGACAGCATCGCCGCGCGAACGCGGGCGATCTACGCGGAACTGCTCGCGTAGTCTGGAAGCATCATGTCCGGCGTGCTCGAACTCTCCGATCTGACCGTCGTTCGGGGCGGCAAGAACATCCTCGACTCTGTGACCTGGAGCGTTCAGCCTTCGCAGCGGTGGGTGATCCTCGGCCCGAACGGCGCCGGCAAGACCACATTGCTGCAGATCGCATCTGCGACCATCCACCCCAGTTCCGGCACGGCCGAGATCCTCGGCGAGAAGCTCGGCAAGGTCGACGTATTCGAGTTGCGGCCGCGCGTCGGCTTCGCATCGACCGCCCTTGGCCGCCGCATCCCGCCCAATGAAGCCGTGCTGGATGCCGTGATGACCGCCGCATACTCGGTCACCGGCCGCTGGAACGAGCAATACGACGAGATCGATCAGCGCCGCGCCCAGCGCGTTCTGCAGGAGTGGAAACTCGAGCACCTCGAGGGGCGGCTGTTCGGCACGCTGAGCGACGGCGAGCAGAAGCGCGTGCAGATCGCCAGGGCCGTGATGACCGATCCCGAGCTGCTGCTGCTCGATGAGCCGGCCGCGAGTCTCGACCTGGGATCACGCGAAGAGCTGCTGCAGTTGCTCGGGGCCTATGCCGCCTCGACCAGCTCGCCCGCGATGGTGATGGTCACCCATCACGTGGAGGAGATTCCGCCCGGCTTCACCCACGCGCTGCTCCTGGCCGACGGCAAGGTCGCCGCCACCGGGCCGATCGCCGAGGTCATCACGGGCGAACGACTGAGCGAGGTGTTCGGGTTGGAGCTCGTCGTGTCGACGAGCGAGAACGGGCGATACGCCGCCCGCGCCGCTGGGTAACCCGCTCGCTCTCTGCTAAAGTTGCTCCTTGGCCGTTCGGCCCGCCGACTTTCCACTCACATCCACCGAGGTTCACCATGAAGTCCGAGATCCACCCCGCATACGCGCCGATCGTGTTCCGCGATCTGGCCAGCGGCGAGACCTTCCTCACGCGCTCGACCGCGACCAGCGACAAGACGATCGAGCTGGATGGTACGACCTACCCCGTGATCGACGTCGAGATCTCGTCGGCCTCCCACCCGTTCTACACGGGCAAGCAGCGCATCCTCGACAGCGCGGGTCGCGTCGAGAAGTTCAACTCGCGCTACAAGGGCTTCGGCAAGTAGCCCGAACGAACCTCTTCGCGACGGGCGATCGGCTTCGGCTGATCGCCCGTCGTCGTCGGTGGGTCAGAACAGCGTGGCTCCGGCCCGCCTGGATGCCCAGAGCGGCAGCAGTTCGTCACGGGTGAGCGGGGCCAATTCGACCGAGATGCCGTCAAGGCGGTCGATCCACAGAATCTCTTCGATCTCGCCATGCGGTTCGACTTCGGCTGCTGTCTCGAGGGCGAAGACGGCAGCAGACACCAGGGTGTTCGGCTCATGGGCGGCCTTGGCGCGGAACACACCGAGGTACTCCGCGGCCGCCTCGTCGAGTTCGAGATCGAGCTCTTCTCGCAGCTCGCGGGACAGGGCATCGAGGGCGGATTCGCCGGGCTCCAACTTGCCGCCCGCCTGCATGAACACGGTGCTGCCGGTCTTGCGCACCAAGAGGCACCGGCCGTCCTGATCTGTCACGATCGCGGCAGCGACCCTCAGCACTGCCGGCGGCTCGGCGGGCGGCTCGTCGGACGGTTCGTCATGCGGTTCGTCATGCGGTTCGTCGGAGTGCGTCTCATCCGGCTCGTGCAGCGATTCTTGCTCGTCGACCTCGCTGGGTTCGACCTCTCGGGATTCGGCCTCGACAGGTTCGAACTCGACCGATTCCACCTCTGCTTCGAGCTCGACCTCCACCTCGACGCTCACCACGTCGACGGTCACCAGCGGCACTCCGCTGGGTTCGACGATCCAGGCCGGCTCCGAGTCATCGACATCGTCGTCGACGAACGGCTCGTCGACCCGCTCACTGCGCATGGGAGGAGCCGCCAACCGGTATGCCTCCGAGTCGAAGCGGGGCTGCGCGGCGGCAGGTCGATCACCCCGCGCCATCTCGAGAGCCAGCACTCCGGTCTGTGAGAAATCCAACACCGGCACGTTGCCGCTCGGACGCGGTGGCAGGGGCGGAATCGGCTGGGTGTCGATCAGGCTGCTGCGGTCGCCCGCGGGTTTCACGGGCCACGACGGGTCGGCGACGTAGCTGTCGTCGCCGCGCTTGCTGCGCAGATACTCCTGGAAGCTCGCCGCCTGCTCGGCGTGCCAGACCTCCTGGCGCCCATGCAGATCCGACAAACCGATATCGAGATCATCCGGATAGCGGCGGAGCAGGGCGAGCGCGACCCGACCAGCCGCGATGGCATCCGCCCCGGCATCGTGCGCGTCGTCAAGAGGGACCTCATAGAGCTCCGCGGTCACCTCGAGTGTGCGCTTGCCCTTGCGGTAGCGGTCGACCGCCTTGTCGATGACCAGCGGATCGATGACGGGCATCGTTCCCTCGAGCGCGGCGAGGCCGTGGCGCCGGCACTCGCGATCGAGCAGGGTCAGGTCGTACGGGGCGTTGTAGACCGTCACCGGGATGCCCGAGTCGAAGAGCACTCGCAGGGTCTGAGCGATCTCAGCCACGACGACGGTTGCCGGGCGGCCTTCCGCCCGTGCGCGCTCGGTCGTGATGCCGTGCACGGCGCTCGCACCCTCGGGAATCTCGATTCCTGGATCGGCAAGCCAGTCCCAGCGCGACACCAGCCGCCCGTCTTCGTCGAGCACGGCGATGCAGGCAGAGACGATGCGGCTGGTGTCCACATCGACTCCGGTCGTCTCCAGATCGAAGACGCCGAGGCGGTCGCCCCAGGAACTCATGCGTTTACCGTACCCAGCACAGCGGACAGCACCGCGCAAGCGACCGGCGGGGCAGCGAACCTGGCAAATCCCCGCTAAAAGAATTTCACCCGCATCACTTCGGTTCGCGACACCACGCGATCCCGCTCGGCGGCCAGCGCAACTCTGCGGTCGTCGGCGAGATAGGCCTGCAGAGCCTCCTCTGAGGGGAACCGGTAGAACTGCACCTCGAGCGGATGCCCCGCCTCGCCCGAACTGCGCGCACGCTGAAGCACGGTGCCGCCGTGCGCAGGAACGAGGGCGAGAACCCTGTCTTCGTAGGCCACGAGGCCGTCTTCGTGCCCGGGATGCGCCCAGAGCAGCACGCACAGTTCGACATCGCCACTGGTCGCATCCATGGTCATCGCGGGGTCCCCTCAGAAGGCGGCTGGTTGGTAGCGGACCTCGCCGACGTGCAGCCAGTAGAAGCTCTGCGTCGCGAGGGTGAGGGTGACGGCGCCGTCGTCGCCGATGGTCGGGAACTCGCCCCCGCCGAACAGGTCGTAGAGGGCCGAGCCGGGTTCGCCGACGTCGATCTTGACCGAAACCGGATTGTGCGAGAACGAGAAGACGCAGAGGATCCGCTCGGGCGCGTCGCCGAACTGCTGCCCCGATCCCTCGTATTCGCGAACGAAAGCCAGCACCGACTCGTGGTTGGTCGCCAGCACGCGGATGGTGCCCAACCCGAATGTCGGATGGCCCTTGCGCACGTGGATGACATTGCGAACCCAGTGCAGCAAGGAGCGCGACTGGGCGAGCTGCGACTCGACGTTCACCAAGGTGTAGTTGTAGACCAGCGATTGCACCACCGGGAGGTAGAGCTTGCCGGGGTCGGCGGTCGAGAACCCGGCGTTGCGGTCGGGCGTCCACTGCATCGGGGTGCGCGACGCGTCGCGATCGGGCAGCCAGATGTTGTCGCCCATCCCGATCTCGTCGCCGTAGTACAGGAACGGAGAGCCGGGCAGCGAGAACAGGAGCGCGTGGGCCAGTTCGAGTTCGGCGCGGGAGTTGTCGAGCAGGGGAGCGAGCCGACGGCGGATGCCGACATTGACGCGCATCCGCGGGTCGTAGGCGTACCAGCCGTACATCGCCTGCCGGTATTCCTCACTCACCATCTCGAGGGTGAGCTCATCGTGATTGCGCAGGAAGACGGCCCAGCCCGATCCGGGAGGCGTCTCGGTGGTCTCGGACAGCACGCGGTTGAGCTCCTGCGCCGACTGCGAGCGCAGCGAGTAGAAGATGCGCGGCATCACCGGGAAGTCGAACGCCATGTGGCACTCCGGCTCTTCGGCCGTGCCCATGAACTGCACGGTCTCGGCCGGCCACTGATTCGCCTCGGCGATCACGACCCTTCCTGGGTATTCGGCATCCATCATCCGGCGAACGGCCTTCAAGAATTCGTGCGTGGGCGGCTCGCCCTCGCCCGTGCCGCCTTCGGATTCGTAGAGGTAGGGGACGGCGTCCAGCCGGAAGCCGTCGACGCCCATGTCCATCCAGAACCGGATGATGTCGAAGACGGCATCGATGACGGCTGGGTTCTCGAAGTTCAAGTCGGGCTGGTGGCTGAAGAAGCGGTGGAAGAAGAACTGCCGCCGCTCCGAATCGAAGGCCCAGTTGCTGTCCTCGGTGTCGGTGAAGATGATCCGGATGTGCGGGTACTTCTGGTCGGTGTCGCTCCAGACATAGAAGTCGCCATACGGCCCCTCGGGATCGGACCGCGACTGCTGGAACCACTCGTGCTGATCCGAGGTGTGGTTCAGGGGCAGGTCGATGATCACGCGCATGTTGCGCTCGTGCGCCTTGGTGACCAGGTCGCGGAACTCCTCGACCGTGCCGAACTCGGGCAGGATGGCGCGGTAATCCGCGACGTCGTATCCGCCATCCCGAAGCGGCGACGAGAAGATCGGCGGAATCCAGAGCGCGTCGACGCCGAGCCACTGCAAGTAGTCGAGCTTCGAAATCAGCCCGCTCAGATCGCCCGATCCGTCACCGTTGCTGTCGACGAACGATCGCACCATGACCTCGTAGAACACCGACCGCCGGTACCACTGGGGATCGAGTGTCAGTCCGGGCAGCGTGATCGGGGCGGTGAAGGTCACGCGTCGAGCCTAACCGGCCGCCCCGCCGCCTAAACTGAGCCGGATGAGCGTCCCGACCCCCCACGCCGCAGCACTGGCCGAGATCCCCGTTCGCGAGGCCGAGGTCGCGGTTCTGGGCAGCACCACGCGGTACTGGGAGTACGGTCCGCAGGATGCCGCGACCACGATCCTGCTCGTGCACGGCTACCGCGGCGACCACCACGGGCTCGAGCCGGTGATCGCCCTGCTGCCCGGCATCCGCTTCGTGAGCCCCGACCTGCCGGGGTTCGGCGCCTCGACGCCCCTGACCGAGGCGCCCCACTCGATCGCCGGCTACGAGAAGTGGATGACGGCGTTCGCCGACGCCGTGCAGCTGCCGGACGACGCGATCGTGTTCGGTCACTCCTTCGGTTCGATGATCACCAGTCACGCGGTGGCCGACGGGTTTCCGGCGCGCGCGTTGATCCTTCTCAACCCGATCTCGGCCGACCCGAGGACCGCGGCGGGAGTCGGCATCACCCGCCTCACTCGGGCCTATTACGGGCTGGCGCGACGACTGCCGGAGGCGATCGGCCGACGACTGCTCGGCAACTGGCTGGTCGTGCAGTTCATGAGCATGAACCTGGTCACGACCCCGGACAAGCAGTTGCGCACCTGGGTGCACCAGGAGCACCACCGTTATTTCAACGGCTTCTCGGACCCGAAGACGGTTGCCGAAGCCTTTGATGCCTCACTCAGCACCGAGGTCGGCAAGGCGGCTCCGCGGATCACCATGCCCGTGCTGATGATCGCCGGGGAGCGCGATCGGATCGCGCCACTGAGTGGGCAGCAGGCCACCGTCGGCCTGTTCCCGGATGCCCGGCTCGTGGTTCTGCCCGCCGTGGGGCACCTCGTCCACTACGAGGCGGCGCAGGGCGCTGCGGATGCCATCCGCGGCTTCGTCGACTCGCTCTGATCCCGCCATCGCCATGAAGATCGTCGTCGACTGCCGCTATGTGCGCACCGACCAGCACGACGGGATCAGCCGCTACACCGCCGGAGTGGTCGAGGCGCTGAGCCGGAAGCATCCGCTCACCATGTTGATCAGTGATGAACGTCAGCTCGCGATGCTGCCCGGACTTCCGTGGGCGCTCGCCTCGGGTCCGACCAGCGCCCGCGAGCCCCTGGTCGCGCTGCAGGTCAACAAGCTCGAGCCGGACGTCGTCTTCACCCCGATGCAGACCATGGGCACGTTCGGGCGGCGGTACAAGCTGGTCAAGACGCTGCACGACCTGATCTATTACCGCAATCGCACGCCTCCGCGCGATCTGAACCCCGCCATCCGGCTGTTGTGGCGCCTGTATCACCTGGCGTGGTGGCCGCAGAGGCTGCTGTTGAACCGCGCCGATGCCGTCGCCACCGTGTCGGAGACCACGAAGCACCTCATGCAGGAGCATCGGCTCACGAAGAGGCCGATCGTCATCGTGCGAAATGCCCCGGATCCAGCGCCGGCAGACGCACCCGCGGTGCGCACGATGCCGGGCGACCACGAACTCGTCTACATGGGTTCGTTCATGCCGTACAAGAACGTCGAAACCCTCGCCCGGGCGCTGCACGAACTGCCCGGCTACCGGCTGCACCTGCTCAGCCGGATCTCGCCCGGAGACCGGGAGCGGTTGGCTGCTTTGGCGCCCGCCGGTGCGCTGGTGATCCACGATGGCATCAGCGAGTCCGACTACCTCGCGCTGCTCGAGACCGCGACGGCGCTGGTCACGACCTCGCTCGACGAGGGATTCGGGCTGCCGCTGGTCGAGGCGATGTCGTTGGGCACTCCAGTGGTCGTGAGCGACATCCCGATCTTCCGCGAGATCGGGGGAGAGGCGGCCCTGTACGCGCCGGCCACCGACCCCGCGGCCGTGGCATCCGCGATCCGCCGCCTGGAGGACCCCGCGGAGTGGGAGGCGCGCTCGATCGCATCGCGCGCGCAAGCAGCACGCTTCAGCTGGGACCGCTCGGCCGAAACGCTGCTGGCGACCCTCGAAGACCTCGCAGGCTCGGGTGAGCCGGTGGTCGCGTGAAGCTGGTGCTCGATCTTCATGACATCTACAACCGTCACGGCGACATCGACCGCGCGCTGCACGCGATCATCGAGGAGGCGGTCGCCAAGAAAGCGCCGCTGGTTGAGATCATCCCGGGCAAAGGGACCGGGGCGCTGAAGAAGCGGGTGCTGCGGTTCCTCGCCCAACCCGAGATCAAATCCCAATACCACCGCGTCGAGAAGGACTCGAAGAACTTCGGCCGAGTCTTCGTGCACTTCCGCACGAAATAGGACGGCAGGCCTCAGCCGATCGGCACCACCTCAGCACCGCTCAGCCGCACCAGTTCGTGCGGCTCGATCGGGAACACGGCGGTCGCACTCCCCGCCGCCGCCCAGACCACGGGCAGCGCCAAGAGGGTCTCGTCGCAGACCGTGCGCATCGGGCTCAACAGCCCCAGTGGCGGCACGCCGCCGATGCTGTAGCCGGATGCCGCCTTCACGGCGCCGGCGTCGGCCTTGCCGATCACGGCCCCGAGCCGGGTGCCGAGCGCGGCCGTGTCGACGCGGTTCGGGCCGGATGCGAGCACGAGCAGGGGCACTCCGTCCGCCTCGAACACCAGGCTCTTGACGATGGCCGCGACCTCGCAGCCGATCGCGGCTGCCGCCTCGGCCGCGGTGTGCGTCGACTCGTCGAACTCCCGGATCTGGGGGTGAAGCCCGAGGGGCTCGACGGCCGCGAGAAAGCGCGCGACTCCTGCCGCCCTCACGCGACGCTGTCCTCGTCGGCCTCGACCCTGTTCTGCTCGTCGATGTCGCCGCAGTCCACCCCGATCGACTCGACCTCGATCGGGTCGTCGAAGGCGATAAGGCGCAGGGCACCGTCTTCGAGTCGGAAGCTGTGCACCGAGCCGTTGGTGATCATCCCGTGACTCGCGCTCGGCTCGACCTGATTCAGCACCGAGCGGATCGCGCCGCCGTGGCTGACGATCAGCAGCGCCTCGCCCGGCCGTTCGGCCGCCAATTGCATGAGAGCCGGGATGACGCGCGCTCCGACCTGCTCGCGCGATTCCCGCCCGGGCACCACCGTGCCGCGCGGGTAGCGGCGTTCGATCTCGATCCAGTCGAGGCCCTCGGCCAGCCCATAGTTGCGCTCGACGAGGGCGTCGACGAGGGCCGGCGCGCCGAGTCCGACCTCGGACGCGATGATCGACGCGGTCTCGACGGCACGGCCGAGCGGGCTGGAGAAGATGGCGTCCCAGCGACGACGGCTCAGCAGCATCCCGGTCGCGCGCGCCTGAGCCCGGCCGGTCTCGTTCAGCGGGATGTCGGTCAGACCCTGGATGCGGCGCTGCCGGTTCCAGTCGGTCTCGCCGTGACGCACGAGATACAGATCGGTCATGCCTGGAGCCTCCTCGTGGGAGCCTTCGGGCGTGCTCAGCTGAGGCGGTCGCGCAGTGCCTCGAGCACCTCGGAAGTTCCCGCATCGATCTTAAGGCTCGCGCGCGGGTCGCCCTTGGTGACGCCGCGGTTGATGATGACCACCGGCATCTTGCGCTTGGTCGCCTGATCGAGCAGTCGGATGCCCGAGTTCACGGCCAACGACGACCCGGCGATCACCAGCGCGTCGGCTCCGCGCACGAGGGCGCGGGCCTCGTCGAACTTCTCGACGGGGACGAATTCGCCGAAGAACACCACTTCCGGCTTGAGGATGCCGCCGCAGACCGTGCAGCTCGGCACGATCATCCGCTCGGAGTCTTCGACGGTCACGTCGCCATCGGGATTGAGCACGACGCCCTCCGGAGCATCGAGCCACGGATTCTCGCGTGCCATCCGCTCGGCGATGTCGGCGCGCGCGAAGGTCTGGCCGCAGTGCAAACAGCGCACCCGGTCCATCGATCCGTGGATGTCGACGACGCGGCGCGACCCGGCGCGCAGGTGCAGGCCGTCGACGTTCTGGGTGATGATCCCGTTCACCACCCCCGCGAGTTCGAGCTGCGCGACCGCGCGGTGACCGGCGTTCGGCTGCGCCGCAGAGAAGTGCCGCCAGCCGAGATGGCTGCCCGCCCAGTAGCGGCGCCGGCCGTTCTCGTCGGCGAGGAAATGATCGAAGGTCATCGGCGTGCGCACCGGTGCGCCCTCGCCGCGGTAGTCGGGAATACCGGAGTCGGTGCTCACGCCCGCCCCGGTCAGCACGGCCACCGTGCGGCCGCGGAGCAGCTCAACCGCCTGCTGCACCTCGGCCTCCAGGCGCGCGTCGAGGAGTTCGCTCGCCACGGTGTTGCCTGGTGGTGCGATCACGGAGCCTCCTCCCGCTGCCGCCAGACTAAACAACTCAGTTTTCCGATATGTTTCCGACGGCTGGCAGAGGGGAGTCGCGGCGAATGCACTTCGTGCCGATCGACGACCCCGCCGACCCGCGGTTGCGCGACTACATCGGGCTGACCGACGTGTCGCTCCGACGGCTCACCGAGCCGCAGGAGGGGCTGTACATCGCCGAATCGACCAAAGTGATCGAACGCGCGCTGGCGGCCGGGCACCGACCACGCTCGGCGCTGCTTCAGCAGAAGTGGGTCGAGGAACTGACTCCGCTGCTCGCTGACTTCGATATCCCGGTTTTTCTGGCGTCGCCGGAGGTGCTGCACGGCATCACCGGTTTCGTGATGCACCGGGGAGCGCTCGCGTCGATGCACCGGCCCACCCTGCCTGAGCCCGCCGAACTGCTGGCTCACGCTCGCCGGGTGGTGGTGCTCGAAGACATCGTCGACCACACCAACGTGGGCGCGATCTTCCGCGCGGTGGCGGGCCTCGGCGCCGACGCGGTGCTCGTGACGCCCCGCTGCGCCGATCCGTTGTACCGACGCTCGGTGCGGGTCAGCATGGGTGCGGTGCTTCAGGTGCCGTGGACGCGACTGGCCGAGTGGCCGGATGCCGCATCCCAGCTGCACGACGCCGGCTTCACGATCGCCGCACTTGCCCTCGACGAGAGCGCGGTCACGCTCGACGCCTTCGCCGCGGATCCGCCGGAGCGAATCGCCCTGCTGCTCGGCACCGAGGGCGACGGGCTGTCGGCCGCGGCGATCGACGGCTCGGATCTGGTGGTGACCATTCCGATGGCGCGCAACGTGGATTCTCTCAACGTGGCGGCGGCTTCGGCCGTGGCGCTCTGGGCTCTCAGGGTCTAGCCCGTACGATTTTGCGGTGCCCCTCACCAGACAGCAGGTCTTCCGCCGTCGGCGGATCGTGGTGTTCGGCACTCTCGGTCTGCTGCTGGCGGTCGCGTTCTACCTGCCGATGACGCTGCTCGCACCCCTGCGCTCCGTCGATGCGGTGATCGCGAAGCAGGCGGTGCCGGCCGGCGCGGCCGCGGTGGTCAGCTTTCCGGGATACGGCGGCAGCGCGATCGGCGCCGTGGGTTTCGACGGCGTTCTCGCCCATTCCGGGTCGACGTCACCGTTGCCGATGGCGAGCATCACCAAGTTGATCACCGCGCTCGTCGTGCTGAAGGCCAAGCCGCTCGCTGCCGGAGCCGAAGGGCCGAAGGTCACGATGACGTCCGCCGATGTGGCGCTCTACCATCACTACCAGTCCGTCGATGGGCAGGTCGTCACGGTGAAGAGCGGACTCGTGTTCACCGAGCACGAGTTGCTCGAGCTCGCCCTGATCCACTCGGCGAACAACTATGCCGCGACCCTCGCGCTGTGGGCGTTCGGATCGACGGACGCCTACCTGACAGCCGCAAGATCGTGGCTGGCCGCGCAGAAGCTGACCAGCATCACGATCACCGACCCGACCGGTCTCGAGCTGACGGATGTCGCCAACACCTCGGATCTGCTGCAACTGGGCAAGCTCGCCCTCGCCGACCCGGTGCTGGCCCCGATCGTCGGCACCAAATCGGTCACGATCCACGATGTCGGAACCCTGACCAACACGAACACGCTTCTCGGCTCCCACGGAATCGAGGGGATCAAGACCGGCACTCTCACCAGCGCCGGCTCGAACCTGCTCTTCGCCGCCCGCCACAAGGTCGGCTCCGCGACGGTCGTCATCGTCGGGGTGGTGCTGGGCGGCAGCACGCACCAGGCGGTCGACAGTGATATCCGGTCGCTGCTGACCGGCGTGCTGGCGGGCTTCCATCAGATCAACCTCGCGACCAAGGGCGAGGCATTCGCGAGCTACACCACCGAGTGGGGCCAGACGATCTCGGCCGTGGCCGAGAAGAACGCCAGCCTGGTCACCTGGGGCGACGCGAAGGTGACCACGTCGATCACGGCGACTCCCGTGTCGACGGGCGCCAAGGGACAGACGGTCGGAACGGCGACATTCAGGGCGGGGGGCCACAGCGTCTCGGTGCCGCTGGGGCTGTCGACCACGGTCGACGATCCGGGACCAGGATGGCGGCTCTCGCATCCCGGATTGATCGTGGGCGCGCCGTAGCAGGGTCTAGCGCTCGTGCACTCCGCCGGCTGTCGGCCGCTTTGCCGACACGCCGTCTCCGGAGCTCCGCTTGCGCAGTCGGCGCACGATCCACGGCCCGAAGTACTCGCGAGCCCACACGGCATCATCGCGACGGGCCTGCCGCCACGACCGCGGGGGCAGTGGCTCGGGGTGGTACGGCTCGAGTTCGTTCTCGACTCTGAGCGCTGCGAGAACCATTCGCGCGACGGTGTGGTGGCCGATGGGGGAGAGATGCAGGCGGTCCGGCGCCCACATGCGGGAGTCGCCGAGCTCGCGCAGCGCCCACATGTCGGCCATGATCGCGTCGTGCTTCTGCGCGAGGGCGCGCAGATTCTCGTTGTAGATCGCCACCTTGCCCCGGAGCCGTCCGAGTACGGGCGTCCCAGCGACATCGGGACCGTTGAACATCACCACGGTGGCACCGGTCCCCGTCAGCCGGGTCAGGCCGGTCTCGAACCGGGCGGCCACGTCATCCGGATCGGTGCCGGGCCGCAGAATGTCGTTGCCTCCGGCCGAGATGGTCACCAGGTCGGGGAGGAGTTCGAGAGCGGGCTCGACCTGCTCGGCGAGGATCTGCCCGAGCAGCCGACCGCGCACCGCGAGGTTGGCGTAGGCGAAATCGTCGGTCTGATCGCTGAGCACTTCGGCGACCCGGTCGGCCCAGCCGCGGTGGCCTCCTGGAGAGCGCGGCTCCGGGTCGCCGATGCCCTCGGTGAAGGAATCGCCGATCGCGACGTATCGCGTCCACGGGTGCTTCGCGCTCATGGTTCCAGTGTGCAGCAGGGTTCGATCGACCGTGTCAAGGGGGCGCGGGCGATCCGCAGCTCTGGGAGACTGGGCGGCGTCCCGAGAGTCGGGATGCAGCACGCACCGATTGGAACATCCCTCATGGGCTTTCTCTCGTTCCTCATCCTGGGCATCATCGCCGGCATCATCGCGCGACTGATCATCCCGGGCAGGCAGAAGGGCGGATGGCTTCTCACGATCATCCTCGGCATCGTGGGCGCCATGGTCGGAGGATGGATCGCCGGCCTGTTCGTCGCTGATGCCTACTCGAGCTTCTTCTCGCTCGCCGCGTGGATCGCCGCGATCGTCGGCGCGCTCATTGTGACCCTGATATTTAACGCTCTGTTCAACCGGCGCCGTCGGGTGTAGTGTTTCACTCGTAAGGCCCGGTGCAAGCCGGGCCTTACGTAATTCCTGGCTTCATCGGCGGGCGAGGGGTCATCGGTGAATGAGACCATGAACCCATGAGGATCGGCCGGTGAGCAAGCAGGACGGCAGCGGCCGCCTGGTCACTCCCGAACCGATCGCCGACCTCACCGCGACGATCCTGCACGTCGACATGGACGCGTTCTTCGCCTCCGTCGAGTTGCTCGAGCGGCCGGAACTGGCGGGAAAGCCGGTCATCGTCGGCCATCGTTCTGCGCGCTCGGTCGTGACCGCCGCCACCTACGAGGCGCGCAAGTACGGGGTCAACTCGGCGATGCCGATGGCGGTCGCCTTGCGGCGCTGCCCGCAGGCGATCGTGCTCGAGCCGCATTTCGAGCGCTACGCCCACTACTCGAAGCGGGTGATGGCGCTGCTGGGCGAGATCACGCCGATGGTCGAACCGCTCAGCATCGACGAGGCGTTCCTCGACGTGAAGGGCGCGATCCGGCTGCTTGGCACGCCCTGGCAGATCGGCACGCGACTGCGGGCGCTGGTGTTCGAGCAGACCGGGCTGCACTGCTCGGTGGGCGCGGCATCCACCAAATACGTGGCGAAGCTCGCCTCGGGGCGATCCAAGCCCGACGGCCTGCTGGTGATCCCGGCCGCCGACACCCTCGCCTTCCTGCACCCTCAGCCGGTGACCGCGCTGTGGGGCGTCGGGGGCAAGTCCGAGGAGCAGCTGCAGCGCCTCGGGCTGCGCACCATCGGCGACGTGGCGGCGGTCCCTCTCGACACTCTGAAGCGCGCGGTCGGCGCGGTCAACGCGGCCCGGCTGCACGAACTGGCATGGGGCCGCGATCCCCGCACGATCGAACTCAGCCGCGAGGAGAAGAGCGTCGGGCACGAGACGACCTTCGAAACCGACGTGACGGATCCCGTCGCCCTGCATCGCGAGCTGCTGCGCCTCTCCGACGCCGTCGGCGCCCGCCTGCGCCGCGCGGGGGTCCAGGCCCGCACGGTCGCCCTCAAGCTGCGCTTCGAGGACTTCACCACCATCAGCCGCTCGCGCACCCTTGCCGAGCCGACCGACTTGGGCAAGCGGATCTACGAAGAGGCCCGTTCGCTTTACGACGCAGCCGCCGAGGGCGGGCGGCCGGTTCGACTGATCGGAGTGCGGGGCGAGGGGCTGGTCGGGGCCGTCGCCGGCCTCGGTCTGTGGGATGACGACGAGCAATGGCGCGAGGTCGAGGGTGCGGTCGATGCGATCGGCTCGCGCTTCGGCGCGGGCGTCGTGCGCCCGGCCGCCCTGCTCGGGCAGACGCAACGACGCCGCATCAGCGGAGGCGACGACTGACTACCGTGCTGGTCGAGCAGCTCAACCCCGAGGTCAGCGGTCTGAAGTACCGTGGAGCAAGTGACTGATATGCCGACAGGAGGAGCGCCTTTCCGCGCTACCTCGGCCGCCGAGCACCTGTCGCCCGCGTTCCCCGAGCGCGCACCGCGTGGCACCGCGGACAAGTTGCGCGCCTGGCAGCAAGAGGCGCTCGACCGCTACTTCGAGCACGAGCACCGGGATTTTCTGGTCAGCGCGACTCCCGGCGCAGGCAAGACCACCTTCGCCCTCCGACTCGCGAGCGAGTTGCTCAAGCGCCGCGTCGTCGATCGCGTGACCGTGGTGGCGCCCACCGAGCACCTCAAGACCCAGTGGGCGGATGCCGCGCACCGGGCCGGGATCCGGCTCGACCCGCGCTTCAGCAACCGACACGGCCGCGAGTCGCGGCAATACCACGGCGTCGTCGTCACCTACGCCCAGATCGCGGTGCGCGCCGCCCTGCACCGTGAGTTGACCGAGTCGAAGCGCACCCTGGTCATCCTCGACGAGGTGCATCACGGCGGTGACGCGCTGAGCTGGGGTGACGCGATCCGCGAGGCCTTCGACGGAGCGACCAGGCGGTTGTCGCTCACCGGCACGCCGTTCCGCAGCGACACGGCCCCGATCCCGTTCGTGCAGTACCTGCGCAACGAGAAGGGCATCCGGCTGTCGCAGACCGACTACGCATACGGCTACGGGCGCGCACTCCGCGACGGCGTGGTGCGACCGGTCATCTTCCTGTCCTACGCCGGCTCGATGCGGTGGCGCACCCGCCAGGGAGAAGAGTTCGAGGCCACACTCGGCCAACCCGACACCACCGACGTCACAGCGCAAGCCTGGCGGACAGCGCTCGACCCGGACGGCGACTGGATCACCGCCGTGCTCGCGGCGGCAGACCGCCGGCTGAGCGAGGTGCGCCAGACGGTCCCGGATGCCGGAGGCCTGGTGATCGCGACCGACCAGGCCACCGCGCGCGCCTACGCGACGATCCTGACCGGGATCACCGGCCACTCGCCGGTCGTCGTGCTGAGCGACGAGACCGAGGCGAGCGCGCGCATCCAGCAGTTCGCGGACGGGACGCAGCGCTGGATTGTGGCGGTGCGCATGGTGTCCGAAGGCGTCGACGTGCCTCGGCTCTCGGTCGGGGTGTACGCGACGAGCGCCGCGACGCCGCTGTACTTCGCGCAGGCGATCGGGCGATTCGTCCGAGCCCGCCGACGCGGCGAGCTGGCATCGATCTTCGTGCCGAGCGTGCCGATCCTGTTGGCTCTGGCGTCCGAGCTGGAGCGCGAGCGCGATCACGCGCTCGACCGGGAGACGCCAGACGATCAGCTGCTCGACGACGAGGCGATGGAGCGCGCCGAGCAGGGCGACGCGGCATCCGCCGAGCTGCTCGACGAGTACGAGTGGACGGCCCTCGGCTCGGTGGCGACCTTCCAGAAGGTGCTCTTCGACGGAGACGAGTTCGGCACGCTCGCCGAGCCGGGATCTGCCGAGGAGTGGGACTTCATCGGCCTGCCGGGCATCCTGGAACCCGATCAGGTCAGCGAGCTGCTGAAGGCACGGCAGCAACGGCAGGCGCGCCACGCCGGTGAACGTCGGCGGGCGGCCGCGGCGAGCGGCGGGCTTGCAGCAGACGACCGCGTGGCAGCCGACGAGAAGCCGCTGCACCGCACCCTGGCCGAGCAGCGCAGGCTGTTGAACAGCCTGGTGTCCATCCGCGCGCGCGACTCGGGCCAGCCACACGCCATGGTTCACGCCGAGGTGCGCCGGGCGTGCGGCGGTCCCGAGGTGGCGAAGGCGACTGTCACCCAGCTTCAGTCCCGGATCGACTGGCTGCGCGGTCGACTGGCGGGGTGAGCGCGGCGCGGAACGGCTACCGTTGACTCATGCCCACCAGCACGACAGCACCTGCATCGCTCGCCGACCTGCAGACCGCCTATGAGGCGCTGAAGGCGCGCGGGCTCAAGCTCGATCTCACCCGCGGCAAGCCGTCACCCGCGCAGCTGGACCTCTCGAATGCGCTGCTGGATCTGGACCTCTCGGCCGATCACACCTCGGCCGACGGCGTCGACGTGCGCAACTACGGCGGCGCAGACGGGTTGCCGGAACTGCGCGCGATCTTCGGCGAGCTGCTCGGCATCCCGGTCGACCAGCTGCTGGCGCTCGGCAACGCGAGTCTCAACGTCATGCATGACGTGATCGTGCACGCGCTGCTGCACGGCGTCCCCGGCAACACGGTGCCCTGGCGCGACGACGAGATCGCATTCCTGTGCCCGGTGCCCGGCTACGACCGGCATTTCGCGATCACCGAATCGTTCGGCATCAGGATGATCGGGCTGCCCTACCTCGAGGGTGGCGCGCTCGATCTCGCCGCGATCGCCGAGCACCTGAAAGGCCCTGCTGTGCGCGGGATGTGGCTGGTTCCGATGTACGGAAACCCCAGCGGCATCACGGTCACCGAGGCCGAGGCGAAGGCGCTGCTGTCGCTGCCCGCCGCTGCCCCGGACTTCCGCATCTTCTGGGACAACGCCTACGCGGTGCACCACCTGACCTCGAACGAGCAGCCCGCGATCGATGTGCTCGGACTCGCCGCCGCGGCCGGCCATCCCGACCGGCCCCTGGTGTTCGCCTCGACCTCCAAGATCACCTTGGCCGGTGCGGGGGTCTCGTTCTTCGGCGCGTCCCCGGCGAATGTGGCCTGGTACCGGCGGCACGCCGGGGTGCAGACCATCGGGCCCGACAAGGTGAACCAGCTGCGCCACGTGCGCTTCTTGGGATCCGCCGAGGGGGTGCGCGCGCATATGCGCAAGCACCGCGAGCTCATCGCCCCCAAGTTCGCCCTGGTCGAGCGGCTGCTCGCCGAGCGCCTCACCGGTCATGCGAGCTGGACCGCACCGCTCGGCGGCTACTTCGTCGCGTTGACGGCTCCGGTCGGCACCGCCACCCGCGCTGTCGACCTGGCCAAGGCAGCCGGGATCGCGGTGACGCCGGCCGGGGCCGCGTTCCCCTACGGGGAGGACCCGAACGACGCGGTCATCAGGATCGCGCCGACCTATCCCTCGCTCGACGACCTGGAAACCGCGATCTCGGGGCTCTGCGACTGCGTGCTGCTGGCCGAGGCGGAGATCATGGCGAGTGGGGCGAGCGACACCACGGGGACCTCGATCTCGTAGCCGCGGTGGCCCACTGGCGGCACGTCAGAGCGGATGGTGGCCGGTGATGTCCTTCGACTTCGGTCCGTCGAGATGCGCGCCTCCGAGCGCGTTCGCCGACCAGGCCGTGATCGTCCACCCGGCGGTCGGGTCGCCCTTCA
>Ga0105248_10000376_pt1 | contig 52004 bp, 59 predicted proteins | sample KBSS34metaG_FD_81524 | JGI IMG/M metagenome (GOLD analysis project Ga0105248, IMG submission 81524) | Switchgrass rhizosphere microbial communities from Kellogg Biological Station, Michigan, USA - KBS S3-4 metaG | ecosystem: Host-associated > Plants > Roots > Rhizosphere > Soil | place... | reverse complement strand
TAGAACGGTGTTAGTTGGAGATTACTGTGGCAGTCCAGTTGCCAGCAATGTTTCCGTAAGATGTGAAGTCCAACGCCACAATATTCGCGTTGTAGGTCACGACGCTATCTGGAAGAATAGCCGTCCGATTGTTGTCGTAAATTTGAACCAGCGGGAAATCTTCGCCAAGATTGTGCGTGACGACTAGGACACCGTTCGACAAATTGCCAGAGGTGAACGTCCGCTGATACTTGGAAGTCTCGGCTGTGATGGTGACTTGGCCATTCGCCATCGAAACAGAGATGCCGTCACCCGCAATGATGTCGTCGGGCGACAGGAGGGCGGTCCAAATGCCGCCGGAGTCGATTTGGAAAACGCGATTCGTGGTTTCGCCACGGAGAATGTAGAGGCTACCCGTCGGGGCCGCCACGCCTGTAGGATCAGCAGTTCCTTGCAGCAGTTTAATGCCCCGTTTGCCAATGGCATACGAGTCGGACATTGTCCCAGCATGATTGCTGAATACAGATTGAGATGACATGTCGTCTCCGGGCGATCTACCGCAGTATTTAGCTTCTTTTGAAATCCTTCGACAGATCGCTGTTCTTAGAAAGTAGCGTCGTCGATGCCCGCCTTACGTAGTTGAATAATATGACCAACTTGGAAGTGGAGGACTTCGAGCCCTTTGTAGATGCCCAGAAACATGTTCCGAACGAGAGCGACCTGTTGAATGAATTCGCGAAGAAGAACCACCTCGGGTTCAATATCCGCGTATTGATCCGCCAACCTTTCCGAGAGTTGGCGATTGTAGTGCTCGTAAAAGTGGCGCTTCTTCTCACCCTTCACTCGGTCATACTGGATTTCGAGGAACTTGAGGATCGCCTCAAGCTCGTGCCATTGGCCGTAGCGATACTCAATCAGGCCGGGAAGACGCAAAGACGTGTCGTCGATGCGTGTTCCTCGGTCTGGGGTAAGGTCTTTGCGAGCGTCCTCGTATTCGTTGTAGTAGTATTCGAGAGCGTCGCCCAGCGCCTTGTGGAAGTTCACTGGATCGGCGGCAACTTTTGCATACCAGCGAGCCATCAGGTCTTAGTCTCCGTATTCATCGTCTTCTTCGTCTTCATCCCCAACATCATAAAGGTCGGCGAATGCTCGACAGAGGTATTGATCCTCGTCCATGATGTCGATCATGTCCCGAGAATCGAACCCGTATTCCTCAAATGCGCGAAGAAATGCGATTGCCATTTCAAGACGCCGGGGGCTTGGAATATGATCTCGGACCAAATCCCAAAGTTCTGCTACGACCTTACTCTCACTATTCATGTAAACTACTCGTTGGGGTTAAAGGATGAAATTACACGGACTGGTTGGTCCGTGCAATTTCTACTTATCTCAAGGAGTTAGTCGTCCTCACCTTCAACGTAGTTCGCGCCTTCCGTGTGGTCGAAACCTTCCACACCCGGCTTCTCAACGTCCCACACGTCCTTCTCGGCCATGATTTGGTCAAGCCAGCCGTTGGTCCGATAGTTCTTCTTGTAGTCCTTCAGAACTTCGCCGGTCACCGGGGAGGTGTAGACCCAGCGTTGTCCGTCCTTGACAACAAGGCCCTTCTTTTCGAAGAGATCGAACAGACCCGAATAAGGGTCCATGCCCTTGTCGTAGGGGATGTTGATCTTCAGCTTTTCGAAGGGTTTCGCGTAGCGAGACTTGCGCACGACGGTCGAAGACTTGATGCCCGCGACTTCGCCGTCCGTCAGCTTCACGCCGTTCTCGTCTTCCTTCAGGAGAAGCTTGTTCATCTGAATGATGACGGACGAGGCGAATTCCAACATCTTGCCGCCCGGAATGGTGTCCGGCTTGTATTGGTCTTGGCTGTCGTAGACGTGGTTGGTGGCCAGAAGACCGATGGGTTGCGAAGCGATCTTGGCCATCATCACGCGCAGCATGGCGGTGATCTGCTTGGCCTTGATGCCCATGTCGCCCTTCATGTCGCCTTCCATGAATTGCTTTTCTTGGTTCGGCGTGATGAGCATCCCGAGGGAGTCGATGATGATGAGCACCTTGGCTCGGTCGGCGTAGGGCTTCGGGTCGTTTTCGGTGCGATACAGGTCGATCACCATGCCCAGCATGGCGGCCACGTCATCGACGGTGGCGCCGGACACCTTCATCATCTTGGAGGGGTCGGTATCGACTTCGAGGGCATTCAACCACGATTCGTCGAGCGCGTTTTCCGTGTCCACGAGGATCGGAAAGACGCCTTTGGCCTGCGCGTCCTTGATGAGGTTCGCCGAAGCGATGTAGGATTTGCCGCTGCCGCTGTCGCCCGCGAACATCGTGAACTTGCCTTCGAGCGGCACACCGCCGTCGAAACGGTCACAGATCAGATAGTTGAGTGCGTAGCAGCCGGTGTTCAGCCAAGTCGTCGGGTCATTGAACCCGTAGGACAAGCCTTGGATAGACTTGTCGATGCCCTTGCGGAGCTTGCCGAGATCGAAGGGTTGAGCCATGTATTCCTTTCATCCACGCGCACGCAGTTCCGCGAAGCGCGCGGTCATCATTTCAAGAGGTGAAAAAGGGGGCGGCCCGAAAGCCGCCCCCTCGAAGGCGATTAAGCCTTGTTCATCGTCCGGTTCTTGATGCGCTCAAGAATCTCGTGCGCGTTCGCCGTGGCGGCAGACGCAACGGCCGGAGTCGTGGCCGGTTCGTCGTCCTGCGCGGCGGGCGCAGCTTCGCGGACAGCGGCCGGAGCCGAAGTCGCCGCCGGGGTTGCCGCACGAGCAGCCGGAGCAGCGTCGCCATCGCGGTCACCATACGGGCGGTAGTATTGGCCGAACGAAGCCACGTCGAAGGGACGGCCAGCGACCGAGTCTTCGAACATCGCCTTGATCGCGTCCAGTTCGGTCGCGTCGGGACGACGGCCGAGATAGTCCGCGAGGTTGAACAGGCCATGCGTTTGGATCGCGGCTTGCTCTTCGTCGCTCAGCGAGCGGGTCTTACGCGACCATTCCGAGGTGGAATAGTTCGAGTAGTCGCCCTTCTTCGTCTTCCGAATGCGGAAGTCAACGCCACCGATGTAGTCGGTCGGCATGTCTTCCATTTCCGGGTCCATCAGGCTCTTCTCGATGATTTCGAAGATCGACGGGTTGATGACGAAACGGCGGATCGGGTTCTCGGGCAGGTTTTGCTCTTCGAACGGCGACGAGACCACGAAGCCTTGGAAGATGAAGGACTTCTTCTTCCAGTAGGTGCGGGCGGTCGCTTCCTTGGCCGGGTCCTTCCACCACGGACGGGTGGCGGTCAGGATCGGGCAGGAGTCACCCCACATTTCCACGCAGGGAACGGTGACAGTGACGGGCTTGTTGGTCGGGTAGTCTCCACCCTCGACGCCGTCGAACGGCATCTTGATGACCTCGCGCTTCACCCAGAAGAAGGTGTTGTTCGGGTCCTTGTCGGGGAGAAAGCGGACGGTGGCAGTTGCACCAACGTCGATGTTCCAGAAGGCGTAGGACGCATTGTCCCCACCACTGGATTGGGTCTTATTGCCGCGCTGGCTCTTTTCCTTCTGAGCCTTCAACGCTTCCATGATTTCTGCTTTGGTAGCCATAATACTTGCCTCTCAAATTTGCCAAAAATTGCTTTTGTATTGCCATGATCCGGTCAGCTTCACGCCTTTCCGGTAGTAGTATTTATCTTCGTGGACGGTGAAATGACCGTCCAGAACCCCAAATTCGCATCTTTTTTTTGGGATCGCAATATTAATCGTTAACCATAAAAAGAGGGGAGAAACCCGAAGGCTTCTCCCCAGTTCTATAGGACTTACACAATGGACTTCTCAATCCATAGTCAGAATACTAACCGCCACTGATGGCGTCAATATTTTTGGTTAACGAACCCAAGGCATACCAGCCAGAGCGCGAATGCGGGAAATGTGATCCGCGTCGGCGTCCGGCTTGGTGACTTCGCGCTTCAGGTCTTCCCCTTGGTTGGTCGGGATGACCACGTCTGCACGGCTCAGTTCGCCTTCCGAGAGCTTGTAACCAGCCTGTGTCAGCAGGGGTTCGACTTGGCTGAACAGCGATTCAGCGAATTCGCTCATGTCATACACATCGCCCGATAGGCCAGTTGCTTCCTGAACCTTGCGGTCCAGATAGTGGGTCAGCAGGTTCAGGATGAAGCTCTTGTCGAACTCCTTCTCGTCCGAACCAATTTCCTCGTCGCCCCAATTGAAATCCGAACCGCAGTCGGCCAGAAAGGCTTGCGGGTCGAAATCGTTGGCGACTTCTTCCGCGTCGCGCTCGATGTCTTCGTCGGACGAGGCTTCATAGCCATAGTCGTGGTCATCCGGGTCGTGCTCGGAAAGCACGCGGCTCGGCGCCGTGGAGTTCATCCACTCGGAGAATTCACGGACGGCTTCACTCTTTGCGGCAATGCCCTCGTCGAGCGACATACCGGCGAGTTGGATGGCGTGCATCGCGACGCGGCGCAGGCTCTTTTGGCGGCCTTCGTCGTTCTTGTTCTGAAGCTGCTCAGCAACGTAGCTGAGGAAGTTGACCATGCTGTCATTCTTCACTTCCGGCACGATCTGGCTGAGCTTGTAGGAAAGCTCGGCGTCCTTGTTCAGGAACTTCGGCTTGCCGGTGCCCTTGCCGTCGATGTCGGCCATTTCGTCCGACGGAGCGTGGAACAGGTCCAGCTTGCCGCTCTTGAATTCGTTCCATGCGCGGGTAGAGACCGGGCGGCCGACAACCGTGATGGAGTCAACGCCGGAACCACCGCAGGACGTGCAGAGACGGTCGCCCGCCATCATGCCCTTGCCGCCGCACGCTTTACACGGCGGCTCTTTGATTTCGGTGGTGGCGCCTTCTTCCATTTCGCATTCGCCCATGTCGCGGATCGCTTCGGCGACGCTGGTCAGAACGTTCTCTTCGAGTTGCAGGGCTTCGGTCGTCAGCAAGGCGCGCACCTCGGTGATGTCGATGGCCGTGTTCTCGTCGTTACCCTCGTTCAGGGTGTTGACCTTGTCTTCGATGGCTTCGGCCAGCGCCGACCACTTGTCCGGGTTGTTGGCGCGATAGAGGCGCTCGAACGTCTTGCGCATCTCGTGCATCTGGTGGCGGCAGGTTTCGCGAACTGCGAGGGCGCCTTCACCCAGAACGACGGAATTGGTTGCGATGTGGCCGGAAGCCATGCCCAGATTGGCATAGTCGGTAGCCATGCGCATGATCTGCTGGCCGACCGTGTCGGCGAAACCGCCGCCTTGGTTGACGTGCTGCGTCATGGCGCGGGCCGGGGAAAGCTGGCGGGTCGGGAACATGAAACGTTCTCCAACGGCGTTCTCGACGAAGATAGCGTCGATGTGACGGCCGCGCGCGCCCATGATGTTTTCGTCAATCTTCTTCGAGTGACGGACGATCATGCGGGCGTTCTCAAGCTTGAGGTAGGAACTGCGCGTCGTTCCATACATGCCTTCGAGAATGTTCATTGGTTCCTCTTTCTTGTCCTCCGTCACAGACGCTTTCGACGCGAAATCGGTAGGCTCAAGATCGCGGCTGTGGTGTTTGACGTTGAAAATCATGTTGTATTTAGTAGCTGTCCTACGGAGAGTTTGATCTAGGCTGAGCACGTCAGCGATGTCCGTAGAGGCCCCGAGATAGAGGCGAATGCTGCTGTTATCCCCCTCGTCTACTAGGGAAACGAGCAGGTTTGCGGGTTTGGCGAAGAAGCGACGCGTTTCTTCCGGCTTGTAGACCTGATTGCCGTCGTCGTCATACATCATCACCGCATAGTCATAGGAGCGGAGAATCTGAAAGACCTCGGTGGCTGCGGTGTCGAGCGAAATCAATTGGTGCTCCCAAAATCCTGTAGTATCGTATTTATCCGCCCCACCCTCACCGTCGCTGGAATCGAAATGGCAGACGAAATTAAGACCACGAGCCTGATGGCCATGATTCGCCACGAGCGAGATCGCTACGACCGGGATTACGGCCGATCCATGTATGAAGGCGACTTCCGGCGCGGGCGGCGCCCCGATAAAGGGGAACTGATGGAATATGCCATGAAGGTGTTGATGAACAACGCCGATCTGGCTCAGCGACACGACGCAAAGGCGGCGATGATCGGCGAATACGCGCGCTCGGCCGAGGCGCACTACGCCATGGAAGCGGCCGATATGACGAACCGGATTTTTCGTTCGGAAAGCATCATGCGGGGCGAACTGAATGACGCCAAATACGATGCAGCCCAGCTTCGGAAAATCGTTGGTGGCCTTGAACTGGCGCCGACAGTCGTTCGGGTGGCGTGGTCGCAGGAAGCCGACGACTGGTGCTCCAAGATCAAGACCCCGTTCCAGATGGTTCGAGACGGTGGTCAAGCCCTCTACTGCTTCTCGAACATGAAGACGGCGGCCATGTTCAAGCTGTTGTTCGCCTGATGGGCTGGATTTCGCCAGTTCCGTTCTTGCTGGATGTCACCGACGAGTCGGAATCGTTCAAGACCATGCGAGAAGGGCACACCGGCCTGCCGGTAGCGCCGCATCCCGGCTCGTTCGGTTTCGAGCGTAAGCATCACGTCCACGAGGGCGTCGATCTCTACGTGCCGGAGGGCACGCCCGTTCACGCGGTGGAAGACGGCACAGTGGTCGCGATCATGCCATTCACGGGCTTCGGTGCCGGATCGCCATGGTGGCACGACACATGGGCGGTGATGGTGAAAGGCGAGAGCGGGGTCGTGCTCTACGGCGAGATCAAACCCCTCTTGCATCTGCATGGTCTCGGTGACGTTGTGCGGCAAGGGGAAATCATCGGTCACGTCACGCCTGTCCTGAAGAATGACAAGGGGCGGCCGATGTCCATGCTGCACCTTGAACTCTACGAGCACGGTGTGCGGGAGCCCGTCGAGTGGCTTCCCGGTCAGCCTAAGCCGAAGGGCCTTCTGGACCCCACGGCGAAGCTCTGCGGTTAGGACGTGTAGTTCTTGCCGCCCCGGCGGCACTTGACCTGCCACGCGCTGTTCGACTTTTCGCGCGAGCACATGCCCAGCTTCCCGTTCGGGTTCTTCAGGACGACGCCCTCATAGGCGGGGGTCTCGATCAGCGTCTCGAACAGGTCTTCGAAGCCCTGCGTGTAGTTGCGGGCCACCCATGTGTGATCGTCGATGACGAAATGGGTGTAGGTCTTTTTGCTGGTCGGTTTCACGAGCAGCTTGTGCAACAGCGCTTGGCGCTCGGCGAAGGTCGTGCCGACGAGATACTCGCCATCGGCCACGAGGATGTCGTGAATGTAGTTCGTGTCGCGCGGGCCGTCCGACACCTTGGAGTGCATCAGTTCAGCCAAGAACACATACCAGCCGGTGCCGGGCAGGTTCTTGAAAGGCGCGGCGGTGTGGGCGCTCGGAGCCCACAGCTTGTGTTCGTCGTTGTGGCGGGACATCGCCTTGATCGTCTTGCGATCCGGCGCGACGGCCATCACGTTGCACGTCCCGTTCATCTTGGTCTGGGCGATCCAGCCCTGTTCCTCGTAGTGGCCGAGCAGCGCCTTCGAGATGACGTTCTCCGAACCCGGACGGGGCGGCCAGAGATAATGCCAGTCATCGAAGCGCATGAAGTTCTCCTGTGCAACCACAAGAGAAACCTACAGCACATCTAGGATTCGTCAAGTATTTTGGCTTACGAACGCTGGGTGATCTGCACGTCGAAATCTGGCAGTTGCTTGGGATCGAGGTTCTCGTAGATCGTGATCCGGCCTTGGTATGTCGGACCAAACTTCTCCACGAGGGACGCCTTCATCTCGTCATGCAGGCGGGCTTGTGCGTCCTTGTATTTGGCCGCCACTTCGGCCTTGGCGCGATCCAGCGCGTGCATCTGGCCGCGCAGGCTGTGCAGTTCGGTGAGAGTGTCAGACATGATCTTCCGGGTGTTCGAGCGCAGAGAACGAGGGAGCCAGCGGAACGACGAAATAGCGCATCAGGGCGTTGTCCACGGTGCGCTGAGCGTTGCCGCGCCATGCCGAGACCGCCGCATCATGCGAGGTGTAGAGGCCGACGATGTGGATTTTTTCGGGGTTGCGAAAGTCGATTTCGACGCCACCGATATCCGTCAGTTCTCCACCGAGAACGAGGTGTAGTTGTTGATGCATGGGAACTCTCAAATGTTTCGTGGAATATAATGGACCACGAAATCGAAGGCTAGTGCTTTGTGAAATACCCCGTGAGATGCCACACGCAAAAAGCGAAAATCGCGAGCATGACAATGACGGCGATGCTCACCCGGATCGTCCCGACGTAGATGCGCCAATCGCGGGCGCGATCCACGTCGTGCTTGTTGTCTTCGCCGGAAACGAATGAACCCTGCCATTTCGCACCTGTCCAAACAAAAGCGCCGCCGGAGTGTGTGTTGATCCACACATCTCCGACGACGGGATTGCTTGGTGGCGAGGACCCTTGTTGGCTAAGAGTGAACGCCATCGCGGTTTAGGCGGCCTTGGTCTTTTCCTTGGTCGGGACCAGCATCTTGCGGGCGATATCGAAGGCGGTGCCCAGATCGTCGTCCTTCAGGGTCGGCTTGATGGCCGGGACGGAGATCAGCGGCAGCAGGTCGAGGGCCTCTTCCACGGTGATGCCCTTGGCCGAGAACAGCGCGTCGAAGGCGCCTTCGCCGACCACGGTCTTCGACTTGCCCTCTTGCTTCAGGAACAGGTCTTCGGGGATGCCCTTCACGCCCTTGAGGGCCTTTTCGATGGCGCCCATGATCTTGGCGTCGGCCAGATATTCCGGGTTGATGACGAAGGTCTCGACGGTGTCCACCACGGTTTCCGTCGGAATGTTCTTCGAGGCCAGCAGGGTGATTTCGTCTTCCGTCAGGGCCGAGGCCGACGAACGGATGCGCAGTTCGCAGGAGGCTTCGGCGGCGCCGTCTTGGCCACGGAAGCTCTCGGGACGCTTGCCGGTTTCGACGCCCTTGGCGGCGAAGAGACCCATCATGGTCTCTTTGATCTCGGCGTCCTTGGACTTCTTCAGCGCGGTGAGCGACTTGATGACCACGTCGAGGCCAGCGGACACGAGCAGACCGGGGATGTTGATGAATTCCTTGGTCGCCTTGGCCTTGGTGCCGGTCTTCACGGTCTTGGCGTTGTCGAACATGCTCATGTGGTGTGCTCCCGCGTTGCCAATCTCAATAAAGGTAGATTACCACGGGAGGCGGATCGGTCAACGAAAAAGAGAGCTAAAAAGCAATATTTTTCGAGCGATTTGAGCAGAGATTCGTTAGATCACCACAGGCATTCCCTCTACCTCTTCGTAGAGTTCATCATCGTCGATGTGTTCCTTCAAATCACCCACCGAGTTAGACCAATGCAGAACCGTATCGAGCATCCGAACAACTAGAACCATGGCCATGACCAAGTCGTCATGGGAACCGGGTTTGGCCTTGAAACTGCTCTCGGTCGCAACGAACGTCTTAAGTTCCTTAATCAACTGGTCGCTGTTGATGAGCATACGACCAGACTCGATCAGGCTCTTCACGCGGGCGCAGGCGGACAACTTCTTTTTGTTGTCCGTATTCAGCCCCTTGCGGAAGCGCCGGGTCTGGCCCTTGCGCTTCTTCTCAGAGATGAACACGCCGGGGAAACGTTCTTCCCCAGTGTCTTCGATGATTTGCAGGATCGCTTCACCGATGGTGTTGTTTTCCACCGTCCAGAAAATCTCAGGGTCGCCAATCTGACGGGGGTCATCGCGCATCGTCTGCTCGATGAACATGAGGATTTTCATCAACTGGCTGACTTGCTGTCGCGGCGCCGTGTTGTTGTGCTGCCACTCGGCCACCTGAATCATCTCGGGTAGCTCGTAGACTTGGATCGCCGCGTAGTCGCGGCCGGTGCCGAGGCTGGGATCGAGGCCCACGCAGTAGGTTTTGTTCGGCGACGGGTCCTTATACCAGCGCACGTTGCCGGTGTAGAAATCCGGCGAAATGCCCTTCAGGCCGACAAGAGCCAGAGGGTTGATGAGCGTCTCATCGTCGGTGACGAAGTCGCATTCGAATTCTTGACGGAAGCGAGCTTCTCCAAGGGTCTCGCGGAACGGTGTGGCCCACGCCTCGTCACGCTCGGGATGTTCACTCCACGGCACCTTCACCGCGAAGAAATTGTTTCGGCCAAGGTGACCCGGACGGAAGTTGCCATACTCATCGACGTTGTCGATGGCGCCCTTCCAAATCTGGGCGAACTGATCTTCGTCGGACTTAGGCGTAGACGTGATGATGCACGAACCACCGGTCGAGAGAACGGGCTGAATCGAAGTCCAGAAGTCCTTCGCCTTGTTCGGCGGCACGAACGCGAACTCGTCGAGATACAGCAGGGTGATCGAGAGACCACGACCGGCGTCGGTGGACGTTGCGCGGGCAACGATCTTCGAACCGTTGTCGAAGGACATCGTGCCTTCGTTGTATTTGGTGACGCCCGCCCGAATGTGATCCGGCAGATTTTGGTAAGCGAACCGGATGCGGTCCATGATTTCGAGGGCTTGGTTCAGCTTATTCGCCGTCACGAGGATCGTCGTGTCAGCCGTGAACATCGCCTTCCACAGCAGGAAACCTGCGGCGACCGTGGTCTTGCCCATCTGGCGAGCCGTCAGGGCGATGGTGAAGCGGTTCTCGTGGAACGCCTTGATGATCTGAAGCTGGAAAGGGAACGGGTCAAAGGGAAGAGCACCCTTTAGCGGGTGCTGAATCTTCATGAAGGTCCGCATGAAATATAGCGGGTCTTCCACGCACTGCATCAACTCTTGGACTTTTTGATCCGTGTAGGCTGACTTCGCGTGGGCCGGTTTAACGATGTTTTCGGACGCGTCTTTACTCATCAGGTATGGTGCGGCCGTATTTTCAACCGCCGATTTCCAGCTATGGTTCAGTATTTAGTTGAAAATCGTGGAAAAACAGGGGTCGCCCCAAATCATCACCCGACCATAAATACAGAATGCTTCTAGGATCGGTGTGAAATGCCTTCAATTAATGATCTCCGTATTGATGCCGATGGTAACGTTTACTTCGTTAGCAATGCGACGTTGCTTGTTCCGCCCGCAGCAGATGTCAGCGCGGTCGAAACCGTCGTTGGTCCTCCCGGCCCGCAGGGTGAAAAGGGTGAGATCGGAACGGGCGTGGCGGATGTCGATCTAGCCAGCAACGGCGTTCTGACGTTCACGCTCACGTCCAATCAGACGATTATCGCCGGGACCATCCCGCCCGGCCCGCAAGGCAACGGCGGACCCACCGGTGCAACAGGTCCGCAAGGCGAGACCGGCATCCAAGGCCCGCAGGGCGAAATCGGCCCGCAAGGTCCCATCGGCAACACAGGTGTCCAAGGCCCGCAGGGCGTCCAAGGTATCCAAGGCCCGCAGGGCGATGTTGGCCCCGCTGGCGTCCAAGGCATTCAGGGAATTCAGGGCATTCAAGGCCCGCAGGGCGATGTTGGTCCGCAAGGCCCGCAGGGCGATGTTGGTCTGCAAGGCCCGCAAGGCGAGCAAGGCAATGCATCCACCGTCCCCGGCCCGCAAGGTGACATTGGTCCGCCCGGCCCCCAAGGTAATGCCGGTGCGAACGCTTATACGATTGCCGTCACTGAAGAAGGATTCGTCGGCAACGTCGAGGTTTGGCTCGAATCACTGGTTGGCCCCGAGGGCGCTGCGTCGAACGTGGCTGGCCCGCAAGGTGACATTGGTCCGCCCGGCCCCCAAGGTAATGCTGGCGCGAACGCCTATACCGTCGCCGTCGATGGCGGCTTCCTTGGCACGCCCACCGATTGGTTGAACTCTCTGGTCGGTCCTGAAGGCCCGACGGGAAACACCGGCGCCACCGGCAATACGGGCGCCACCGGGAACACGGGCACCGACGGCGTCGGTGTTGCCAACGCCTATATCGCAGACGGTTGGCTAACGCTTACCTACACAAACGCCGTCGTGGCCAATGTTGGTTACGTCGTTGGTCCGCAAGGTCCGCAGGGCGCAACGGGCAACACTGGCGCGACGGGCAACACCGGTGCGACGGGCAACACTGGCGCAACTGGCTCGCAAGGCCCCATTGGCAACGCGGGCGTGGGCATCTCGAACACCATCATCGCAGATGGTTGGCTGACGCTTACTTATACCGACACATCGGTTGCGAATGTTGGTTATGTCGTTGGGCCGCAAGGGAATGCCGGTGGCTCTGCATCCTATTTCTTCTACAAAGCCGATACGTCATCGACCAGCGCCAACGATCCCGGCGCTGGTGAACTGCGTTGGAACAACTCCACCCAACAAGCGGCCACGGCCTTGTATTTCGACTGGCTTACGCAGGACGGGTTCGACGCGCACATTCTTTTCAAATACGCGGCCACGCCAACCCGATTTATCGTTCAAGATAAAGACTTCGCCGTCAACTACCAAGTTTGGCGTTTGACCGGCACGACAGAGCATCCCGACTGGTTTGAGGTTGCGGTGGAACTCGATTCCATTGGCGGCACGGGCATCATGGGCAATAACCAAAGTCTCGCTGTCATTCTGCTATCGGATGGACCAGTCGGAAATACTGGCGTCGGCGTCTCCAATGCCTACCTGCAAGACGGTTACCTGAATCTCACATATACGAATGCCGCTGTGGCAAATGTCGGCTATGTCGTTGGTGCACAAGGTCCCATCGGCAACACCGGCGCCACCGGAGCCCAAGGCCCCATCGGCAACACCGGCGCAACGGGTGCCACCGGCCCACAGGGCAACGCAGGCGTCAATGGCTCCAACGGGATCAGCATCTCGAACGTGTCCATCCCCAATGGTTGGTTGACGATCACCTATTCCAATGCGGCCGTCGCCAACGTCGGCTACATCGTCGGCCCGACCGGGGCAACGGGTGCGACCGGCAACACCGGTTCGACGGGTGCCACAGGTCCACAAGGCAACGCAGGCGTCAATGGCGCCAATGCGGTCTATTCGAGCGTCACTCCGCTGAACCTCGCATCGTCGAACGCCGTGGGCGTGGCCAACGTCGCCTCTCGCGAAGATCACGTTCACCAATTCCCGCTGGCTTCGATCAGCAACACGATCATCACCGCAAATGGCGTGCTCACGGCCAATGACCATGGTCACGTCGTGGAATGGAATTTCGCCAACAGCAATCTGATCCTACCGAACACGATGTTCAGCGGGTTCAACTGCTTGGTCCGCGTGGCCAATGCCACGGGTGTTCCAACCTTCCTCGCAAACGCTGGCGCCACGATCCGTCAAGCCGACGGCTACACCAAAGCCCGCAAGCAATGGTCGGAGGTCTCCGTGTCTGTTCGTTCGAATGCGAACGGTGCGGTCGCTGAATACGTGCTGTCGGGAGACATGAATTAATAGGGAGGTATCAGTGCTCATCCTCCCTACCACTCGCGGAATCATCAGAAACGTCACCAATGTGCTGTCAGCATCAGCAAGTGTGGCGTGGAACACTACGTTCGGCAGCACTATTACGCTGTCGGCTCCAAATGCAACATTCACGGCTTCGGCCGCGAATGCGAACGGTTTCGGGACATTCACCAATGTCCTTCCCGCCTCGGGCCAATACTACATCGACGTTACACTACCGACCGGTCAAGACAACGGATCGGTGGATTTTCTTGGGATTTCCAATGAAGTTTCTGCCTTAGATTATCCTCAGAACACCAAATACAAAGCTTGGTATTGGAGCGGCGGTTGGTTTGGTATTGCGACCGACGATGGAACTACTGGACCAGCCCTAGTGTCTGGGACGTATCGTATTGCTATAGACCGGACCAATAGTCATTTTTACATGCAGAAAATTAGCGGCACACCGTCGGTGGTTAGAAACGCTGCCCTCCCGTCCGGCTCAAACATGTTTTTGATGGTGCTATCCCAGAGCGGCTTCACCACCGGTGGCGCAAGTATCCTGAACGGTGGGACCATCGCAGGACATGGTGGGCTCTACTGATGATTATTCTTCCTTCAATGCGTGGTGTAATTTCGAAGCCAATCACCACGCTAAGTTCTGCCAATCTTGAGTTCTTGGTGGTTGCTGGTGGTGGTTCCGGCGGCACGGCTGGTAGCGGAAACACCGACGGTGGTGGTGGTGGCGGGGGTGGCGGTGTCCTTGCGGGAAACACGACTGTTTCCAGCGGAACCTATTCCATCGTTGTCGGCGCCGGTGGCGCGGGCCATGCCAACAATGGGACTCGAAATGACGGCGCAAATTCGTCTCTGGTTGGTAACGCGACCAGCATTATCGCTTTCGGTGGGGGTGCTGGTGCGTCCAATTCTAGTCCGGGGAGCGGAAATCCCGGCGGTTCTGGTGGTGGCACCAACGGCAACACAATCGCTCCCGGTGGCGCCGGAACTGTTGGTCAAGGTAACGACGGCGGGGCCGCAACGACCGGTGGCCCAACTGGTGGTGGCGGCGGCGGTGCAACCCAAGCCGGTAGCGCGGGCACCAGTAGTGCATCAGCGCCAAACGGAGATGGCGGGGCTGGTTTCACAAGCTCAATCACCGGCACGGCTGTGGTTTATGGCTCTGGCGGCGGTGGGGGATATGGAACTGGTGGAGGAACCGGCAGAGCAGGCACCGGTGGTTCAGGAGCGGGAAACGGTGGAGCATCGAGCACCGGGGGAAGCGCGGTCGCAAATCGTGGCGGGGGCGGGGGCGGCGCGGCCAACACCGCGACTTCTGGTTCCGGTGGTTCGGGCGTAGTCATCGTGCGTTATGTAACTGGAACCCTGTCGGCATCCGGCGGCACGATCACAACATCCGGTGGCTTTACAATCCACACTTTCAACTCATCGGGGTCATTCATCGTCGCCTAAAAGAAAAAGCCCGTCGGGTTTCCCCGGCGGGCCGATCCTTATCCATACGCGAGCTTCAGAGCCGTGTAGACGACATCCGGGGACGCGCCTTCAAGGTTCAACACCACCAAAGTTTCGAGCACCTCGGAGAGGCCCTCCCGAAACTTCGAAAGCATTCCACTTCCTTCGCCGATGATGCGCCGAAGCCCCTCAATCGGCATCTCGATGGGTTCCCACTGGTCTTCCAACCCGTGGCAGGAGCAGTGCCCCCCTGAAGCCATGTAGAACTTCCCGTCATGGACGAAGATCACCTCAGCGGAGCCGCTGTAATCCTCATACTCATAGGCCGCGAAGATCACAGTTCCTTCAAAACCGGAAATGCGAAACTCGTTACAGACATCTTGCTTGCTCTTAAAATCACCAAAAAACATCTTCTTCTCCTTCTGTTCATGGGCGGACAGCGGTCCAATCCCAAGAAGAACAGTCGGTCGAAGCGTCTTCGGCAGTCGCAGAGCGAGCGCGATGTGAATCTGTATTTAGATCAGGTGGGTGTTTTTGTCAATCTTCTCGTGATTTGATCGACACACGGTCGGCATCATAGAGCACATAGAACATGCCGCCGACGCCGTGGATATTCTCGTAGCGATGGCCCGGAATGCCGATACTCCGCAGATAGAGCGAGGCTGCTTTTGGTGAACCTAGCTTCTCGGTGAGATGTCGGTAAAGCTCCGAGCCGGTGCCGCTTAGCCCTTCGGCAAACTCTGGCGTCGCGTATTCCTCGGCGTTCTCTTCCGCATCCTCGCGGTCTCGACACCAGCCCAGATCGACCCAGTCTCGCTTGATGCCCCAGCCATTCGGAACGGGGATGATCTCAATGTCACCCTTGGGGAACAGACCGTTCTTCTCCAAAATGGTTCGAACCTCATAGGGCTGCGCGGACAGGGGTTCGTCCCACTCTAGGAACTGGTCATCATCGGGAAGCTGCGCGTGATAGAGATGGCCGCGCCCGGTGGAACGCCCTTGGCGATTCCTGAACTGCTGTGCCATCTGCATCTTGTCGGCGAAATAGAGGCCCCAGCCATAGGTGTGGGAACCCGAGCCCGAATTCATGTGATCGAGTGTGAACCGATCAAACGCGTGGGGGCTTCCGTGGAAAACATCCTCGGGTAGCGCACACGCAATTACCGCTTCGAAAATAGATCGGGCCATCCCCTATTTAGGGATCAATCGACCCACGCGGCTTCCAAATCGAGGGCTTGCGGCTCGACGGCCGGGAAAGCTCGTTCGAGGTCGAGGGCGACGTTCGCGTTGTTGATCGTGTTGACCGTGCCGATTGCTGTCCCGTTCCAAACCGGACGATCATGCTCTGTGCGAAACTGAAGTCCGGCCGCCCGGATCAGCGGCACGAAATCCGCGAGAACTTCATCGTAGATATGGCGGGCGACGATGGGTCTCAGGCGGATGGTCTCGCGTTCGATGCGCTCGCGATTGCGTCGGTAGGTCGGAGATTCCTCACGCTCGAACAGGCGCGGCAGGTCCCAGTTGATTCCGGCTCCGTCGCGGTCGAAGGGTTTCGGAAGATGGGGCGCCAGCCATTCGAGTTCGTAAGCGCTCTCGTGCACCTCGCGGGCGTTGCCGATCTTCAGGATTTCTTCTTCGTTACCCGCTTGAATGTGGAGGACCAAACTGGCGACATGATCCAGCAACGGGACATCGTTGGTGTAGATGCAAATATTGCAGAGCAGAAGATCGGGGTGCTCTTTGTGATAGACGGACAGCGCACGGAATCCACCGTGCGAACTCATCAGGTTCGACATCTTCTTGAGTTCGTAGATCGCGTGTTGCCCCTCGAAGCGGATGCCTTCACCGCCGATGAACATGCGAGTGGTCTCGTTCCCCACGAGCTTGCTCAGGAACTTGATGCTGCGCTTCAGGACTCGACGTTCGGCTTCCTTGCGCTCGCGGATCATCCGTTGCGTGCGGCGAATTTCACGCTCATCTGGCTGGCGGTAGAGACCGCCACCAGCACCGTGCATGTATACGGTATTGGTCCCGCTGGTGGTGGTCACCCACCGCGTGTTGATTGTCGTGTTCGTCGCTGTGCCGATGGTGACGATGTTGTAATACGCGTTGTTGATCTGCGTCGTCATGTTCTCACGAAGACGCTGGATGGCTTCGTCGTGGGCGCGGCGGTTCTCTTGGTAGCGGCCTTCGACAAGCATCTTCACGTCCGCGAGTTCTTCGGGGGATGAATCCGCGAAATCACAGGAAGCGCGCTGCATGGTGCGGCGCATGATCTGCTTGGTCGTCTGGAACTCGAACTTGCGGTCCAGAAGGGCGATTGCGTCCCTGCTCAGCGTCCTGTGGCCGTTCTCGGCCATAACCGACGCGCATGTGCGCGAGAACTCTCTAAAGGTCTCAGGGAGGTGTCTGAGGCCCTGTAGTGAGGCCATCTTGGCGTCGGCCGGACGGTCGGCACGCCAGCGCACGTATTCCGCCTCGAAGTAGAGGCCCATTCGCGTGAGACTTTGCCAGTGAGACTCGGGCGCCCCTTGATCGAGGCGCGCTTGCTGATCGTGAGCGTCCACCACCTCGTTCGCATTGGTGGCGATCTCCATCAGATAGAAATGGGTATCGCCGCTGATGTGGCCCGCCTCTAACGAACCGTCCAGCACATATTGAACGTCGGCGGCGGGCAAGGATTATCCCCCTTGGAGAGCGGCGACACCGACCGTGCGTTGCTTGACGGCTTTCTTGCTGGCGGCAGCGTGATCGAGCTTGCCAGCCGAGTCACGGACCCGGATGACTTCCGGCTTGTTCTCCATCGCGTCGGCGCCGTTGCGGAACAGCGATGCGTCGCCGGAGGACAACAGAGCTTCGATGTCGGGGTCCTTGACCGTGACGTTCAGGCCCTTCAGGTCGCCCACCTTCTTGAGCTTCCGGCGCATATGCAGCACGTCGCCCACAATCGGCTTCATCACGAAGAAGGTCACGCCTTCACGCATCTTCTTCTCGATGAGGGCGCGGACCTTCTCGTCGTTCTTGGGTTCCCACGTCATTTCGAGGTCGCCCATCGAATTGGCAAGGGTCATGCCGCGAACGCCGTCGTCCGCCTCGGTGTCAAACGCCATATCGAGTCTCCGTGAAGGTATAGAACCTTACGCACGGGCGAGGCAGAATGGCAAACGAAATTTAAGCCCCGAGGGCTGCGCGCATCCAGATGCGGAATTGCCCCGTATTTTTCTGATAGGGACACATGGTGCTGGCTTCCAATTCCGTTCCACGCGGATGTTCATTGTGCCATTGCAAACCAGAGGTTTGGGCCTGAAAGCGTTGGACGGCGGTCAAAGTAGACGGGTTGTAAGGATACGTGTGCGGAGAGCCAGCCACAGCCGAAACAGATTCTTCTACTTCGGGCTGACCCTTGATCGCTGAGATTTCTGCCTTGATTTTGGCAGCGCTTGCGGGATCGCTGAACAGCGAGATCAGACCAAAGTGCAGAGGTTGCGGCCAGTGCCCCCATTCGCACCACTCGAAGCCTTGAGTTTCCCAATCGAGTGTCGGGGTGAATTCTTGATCCACGATGACGAGGAAATTGTAGTAGCGGAACGTGCCTTTCGCGAAAACGAAGAGCGGTTCCATCTCGAAGTGACCATGGTAGCCAGCTTCTTCGGCGACTTCGCGACGGACAGCTTCTTCCGGGTTTTCACCACGGTTGATCGCGCCGCCCCAGCCACCCCAAGTGTCCGGTTGCTCGACGTGCATCGAGCGGTGGGCGATCAGCAGGCGGCCGGTATCCATGGCCAGAAAGACGCATCCAGCGCCAGCGGCACCAAAGAATCCCGTGCGGTCGAGGGCATCGAAGTGCTCGGCGTCGGGATGTGCTTCAAACAGATCACGAACTCGCATCACGCATCTCCGATAAAATCGACGGCTTGCTTCGTGATGAGGGTTCCTTCCTCGTCGCCAACATCTGGGACTTCATCGCCGTTTTGGTCGCGAACCGAAACCAACTTGATTTTACCCTTCCCAGAATAGGTAACCGTGGCCGTGCCGTGAGCAGAACCAAGTTTCCACGGGAAATTATACGATCCGTGGTCAGATTCAAGCTCTGGCTCAAACGTATCGTTTGCTTCGTCTTCCGTGTCCTCGGTGACAGGCTGCCGCTCCGCATAGTGCGCAAGAATCTGCTGGCGATCAGCGCCGCTGGACAGTGCATTCAGCATCTCGCTGGCTTCCGACCCTTGGAGATAAGTGTCCTCGCCGGTCAGCTTGTCGTGGATGGTAACGTTGCGCAGATAGTCTTTTTCGAAGGTGAAACGCTCATCGTCCTCGTCGAGCAAATCGCTGTAGGACTCCGAGACACTCTGGTCCTTGCGAAGGTGCGTGATGAGTTCGCGAATCATGTCCTTCACGTCCTTGACGCTGACCCGCATCTTGGCCGCAAGCTTCTGGTATCCCACCGCAGTGAGTTGGACACCACCGATGATTTCATGATCGTCGATGCCAGCCTCATTCATCACAGACTGAAGGCGATCCAGCGTGAGAGTGGGGGTCATTTCGGGTCTTTCGTCGTGTCTTTCGTGCGGCTCAGCATGGTGCGCTCACCATCGGCGCCATACTGGCGCTTGTAGGTGCGCTTGCGGTCGGTCAGGATACCCTTGTCGCTCACGCCCTCGTCGGGCTTGCCGTCGCCAGCCTTGCCCAGACGCGGGGCGTCGGGAATGTCGGCGTTGTAGAGACCCTCGTCCTCGGTTTCCTGCTTCGGCATGTCCATCCACTTGAAGAGCGGATTCGGAGCATCGACCTTGCTCTTCTCTTCGCGTTCCTTCTGAACGGTGCGGAGGTAGTCGAGGAATTTTTCGTTGTGAACTTTGCCGTAGAGATCGGCCGCCGGGGTCACTTCGGAGTAGGTAGGATCGGTCAGAAGACCAGAGGGCTTCAGGCCCTTTTCCTTGGCCTCTTCGCCAATTTCGTCAGCGGCGTTCAAGCGCTCGGATTCGACTTCGGTCGGGTCGTTGGAGCCGCGCACGATGACGTGGTTCTCAGGAACGCCCAGCGCATGGCGGACTTCTTGGCCGAGAACGTAGCCGCTGGCAGGCAGACCGAATTCGAGGTCCACGATCCAAACTTCACCGGCGTCGATGTTGGTGAAATCCAGAGGGTTCTTCTGCAAGAGCGTCTTGCGCGGGCGGCTGATGTCGAGAGGCTGATACTTCATGCAGATGCGTTCGATGCGGTCCATCGCATAGTCGTCGAGCGGCACAATGGTCTTTAGACGGTAGGTGTAGGTGCGCTCTGTCTCAGCGATATACTGTTTCAAGCTCATGATTATCCCCGGAAAAGCGGTTTCTACCTATTTATCTGCATCTGGTTGACGAGATCAGAAACTCTGGCTACTAAGGCAGGATGCGAATCGAAGTATGGAAATGTGCGAGGACGGGGGCTCTCTTTGAAGAGGTCATCGACTATCGCCGCCATCTGTGCAAGCTGGCGGCCGTTCGGCAGTTCAAACGCAATCGTATCGCGCGTCTGGCGAAAGCCGATGAGGTGCTTCACGGGCGGCTGAATCTCAGATCGTTCGAAGAAATCGCTCAGTGGCTCGAAGATAACGGTCGTTTGCTGTTGGAGCGCCAACTCGTGCACCGGGCTCACGAATTCAGAATGCGCAACACCAAAGGGAAAATCCCGAAGGACTTCGAGTTCAAAGACATCACCTTCAGCGAAATGCGGTGGCGGGACCATTGCAGCAATTCGCACTCGGCCCCGAAGGGTAAGAAGACCAATTGGGGCGGTAAGAAAGGCATCCCCACGGGCTATCCCGGTTTCCGGGGACGCATTCGTTTCTTCCTGAGTGGCTATCCCGATTCTTCGTCCAATATTTTGGATGACACTGCCATCTACACGGGCAGCGGCGGTGGAGGGGGTTACGTCAGTTATGACGTGACGCTTTTCGCAGAAGAATGGCCGATGCTTACGTTCCTGCTCGGCCGATCAGACGAAACGTTTTATGGGATGCAAATCCTCGAAGGGTCAGTTCTCTGATTTCGATTCGCGAATGCGCTTGATGAGTTCGTTGCGGTCTTCCACGATGGTGGCTTCCGCATCGACCGGCACGTCCCCCATCTCGTGTTGGAGCTTTCGCTCTTCGAGATCGAGCTTGCGCGAAGTCTGCATGATCTTCATGGCTTCAAGCTGCATCTTGCGCTTCGAGTCTTTCGCATCCTGAGCGACCTTATACATCATGGTCGCTTTTTCGAAGATGGTCGCGGCCGACCGCTGATCGACGTTGAAGCCCAAGTCCACGAGATCGCGGGCGGTCTTCAAAGTTTCCTTGTGGATTTCATCCATCGCTTGTGAGTGGCCGTCGCCATCTTGGATAGCGAGAGCAGTGGCGGCTTGATCCGCAAGCGCGAGCGTCGTATTCAGCGCAGCCTCATTGGCTGCATCATCGTCATACACAATACCCGTCATGTCCTCGTCGCCCGTGGGTTCGGTGCTCTTGAGGATGTCTTCCATGCTCGGAAGGTTCAGGGTGTGTTCAATCATCTTGGTCATGTGTTACTTCTTCTTGCCGGGCAACCCGAAAAGATCGCGTTCTGTCATGATGCGGAAGTGCCACTTCCGCTTCATGCAATAAGTCATCGCAGCCGACCATTTTGCTTGGTTGATAGCTTGCGTCAGCTTCGTGCGAGTGCTTGCTTTCGCTGGGTTCCTCGGGTCTTCCTTCCACGGTTTGATCTCAACGATCTCTGCGTGCTTTCCGTTGTTCTTATCAATATATATCACGAAGAAGTCCGGCAGATACATTGACCAGTTCCCCGTAAGGGGGTTCCGGTAAGGAATGGAGATGCTTTCAGAACTCCATTGCAAGACATTGGGGTTCTCATCGAAGACCCGCATAAGGCTCATTTCCCAACTTGACCGATAGATGATTGGCGTTTTGCCAATGATCTTCTCGGGGTTCTTGGGGACGTATTCTCCTTTGCTGAAGTTCGTCTTCGCCATTTAGGTTCTCGTAAGGACAGCGCTATACGCTGAAATCTTGTCGGTCGGGTTGAGCGAGTTCGGCGAATAGTCTGTCGAGTAGCTCTCGTTGAAACCGATCTGGCTGTAGGCCGGGCGTTGAGCGTTGATGACGCCATACGATTGAGAGTTCAGCGCCAGACCGTCGCCCTCGGTGATCTGATCGCGCGCGGAGTTATCGCTCATGACCGCACTGGCCGAGACGCCACCCACCAAGTTTGCGCGGATGTAATCGGCGGCGTGACTTAGGCCGCCACTGGAACCACGGCCCAAAAGGGTTCCCTCTGCTGCATCTAGGGTCGAGCCCAGAACCGCCGCAGGCGCGCGCTGCGGAAGACCAAGCTTGGATTCGATGTCGCTGACGGCGGCAGATGATCCGCCGACCGGAAGGTTGAGCAGGGAGGACAAAACGTTGTTGCCGCTCGCGAGATAGGAAACGTCACCGGCAAGAGAGCGGCCCGTGCGCACGGCAGAACTCAGCGAACCGAAATCGAAGTTACCGAATTGTCCGAGCGACCCGCCGCCGCGCGTGTTTCCAGAATTGTTCTTCAGACCGTTCGCCTCAGCCGAGACGACGTGGCGAATATCATCGACCGAGAACCGGGTGTTTTGCGGAGAGGTGGTCGAGCGGACGGAACGGCTACCACCACCGACCACATCGAACGTGTCACCATTGAACTCGGCGTCGAAAACTGCGCTCAGCGTCGAATTGTCCGAGATCGGGGCGGGGCGGCCGTCGTTGCGATATAGGATCGCTTCGAACTCCAAGGACATGGAGATCGTGGCGGGTTCGCTCTGCGAATAGTCCATGTCGTCGGGGTCGAACGTCGCGATCTTCGGATTGATGAGATCGAACTGCGTGAACTCGCCACCAAAAACTTGGTAGACTTCGATCATGCTGAAAAAGAAACCCGATTCCAGATCGGCGGAACTGTCTTTGCCATCAGGCGTGCCGTTCGACTGACGAGGTGTGAAGCCGAACCCGGCGCCGGAATCTTGGAACTCTGCGGTGGTGGCGTCATACGACCATGCGGTCTCATTCTGGCTGAAGTCACCGAAATACCACTTCGAGTATTCGGCCCACATTTGCATGACCATGCTGTCCGCTGTGTCATACAGGGACATCTTCATGGGCTGAAGCTTGTAGCCGGTAGTGATCCGGCGCTTCTTGTTGTATTGATTGATTTCTTCGACCTGCGGCTGAACCGACGGACGGTCAAGAGACTTGACCAAGAAGCCAAGCGAATTCTGCCATCCGCTGCTGGCTTCGAGGTTTGAAGACCGGCGGAATCTAACGTAGAACTGATTTTTCTTCCTCGGAGGCGACTTACCATCCAAACCGTAGATGGTAGTCGCCTGCCGAGGACTTCTAACGAGTAGAGCCATGGGTCCTTACGTCTTAGACGTGAACGCCCCCTGCGAGTTCCGGGCTGACCGGCATCAGGCCGCCTTGCTGGGTTGCGTTGTCATAACGGACGCTCATTTCGATGGTCATGGCGTCGCTGGTCTTGTAGTCGAACTGCTCGTAGTTGACGCTTTCGAGGAAGCAGCCTTCGAGAATCCACTGTTCGAGCATTGCGTCGTTGCCGCCGTCGAGCGTTTCGATGAACATCTTGAACTTGTAGTTCGAGCCAGCTTGCGGGGACGTTTGCTGGAAGAAATTCATTTGCTTCTGCATCTGGTGACCCACCAGACGGCTGACAGCGTTCGAGATATCGTCACGAACAGTCAGGGTGATCGCCTGCCATTCGGCCTTGCCGCCGTAGTAAGCGATAGAGTTGTAGGAGTGAACTTGCTGAGCCTGTTGCTGCATCGACGGACGGCCGACCATTTCAACCTGCTGAGTGAGTTCCAGTCCACCATTGACCGGGCCGAATTGTGTGACACGCACACGGAACTTCTGCTTGGTCTTGGGCATGAGCATCCCACCACGACCACCGCCTTGAGCGCCGCCGAGAGGAACACCGAAATTTTGAAGAGTAGCCATGAATAAGTCTCCACCGGTGAGGGGTATTGTTACTTCTATTTAGGAGAATTCATTAAGCTCGGTGTTTTTGTGGCAAGAAAAAAGGCGGTCAGGGACAAGACCCCAACCGCCAACTTCCGAGTGAAACTCAATCAAACGAAAAATAACTGCTTCAGCGGGTGAACTCCCGCACTCCCATACGCTAACCGGAGCTTACCCGGCTCTTACCTTTACGCGCTAAGCGCACGCCTCCTAGTCTCCAACGCATGAGATTATAGGTTCAGGACCGAAGTCCTTGCAGGAACGTCATCCGACGTTCCAGCTATTTATCGTTCAGTTTTCTTCCAATGCAGTCGGCAACTGGTAACCATTGCCGGTTCTGCTGTGTCTCTGTGAACCAATAGACTTGCCACAGTATTCTGTGTCTTCGAGGTAATCGCTTTGTAATAGCCCTGACAATGGAGGCGGCGAATAAAAGGTAGAGCCGCGTCGAGAACGTCACTTTTCTCCACGAGAAAGGTCTCAAGTCCCGCTCTGGTGTTAACTAGAACCTTGATTGGGCGTGAGCCTGTCCGGCGCATAGTGTATGTATTTAGCGATTATGCTTGCCGGAATTAAATGCTGAGTTACACTCAGACAGTAGCAGGAGGACCCGCATGTTCGACAAGCCGAAGACCCAGTCCATGGCGAAGTTCCTCGTGAAGGAAGCTGCGCGGGTCACTGGCCTGTCCATCGAGTCCCCCGAGCACGATGGCGACAAAGCCAGCGTTTGGATTTACACCGACAGCACCAAATGGTGCGACAGCAGCGGCGCCGGGAGTTTCCGTGGCTCGTCCGAAAGCGACGCCATCAAGCGTTTCTACCGGGAAGTTCGGAAAGCCGACTGATGTTCGCTTACGACTCTCTGCGGCCCGGAGAAAAGGGCGACCTTGAAATTATGTGGGACAAAACCCACGGCCCGCAGGCCATCGCGAAGCGTGAGCAGAAAGCCCGTAGGCTGAAGAGTCGCATCAAACGCCTTCGAAAGAACGGCTACGGGGCGTGGCTTTGCTCTCTCCAACGCGGCGATGAAGTTGTCATGAGGTTCCCGTGGAACGACAAAGATTCTCCCGGTGGTGAACGCGCTCGTGCGTGGGTGAGATGGGTCCAAGAAGACCGATTCTACTGCGAATGGATGCGGTTCGGGGGCGACGCCGGAATCGCGGTTCAGGGAGCCTTGTTCTTCAAACCATTCGGTGGAGGTAGCGCGTATCATCGCGTCGAACACCCCACCCGCGAGGTGATCTATTCCGGCGATCTGGGATACGTCTTTCGCGATGAGTGGGAAGACTGGAAGCGGCGTAAGGCCGCATGGGTAACACGGCGAGCCAACAAAGAGAGGGGCACATGAAGCCTATTGTAGAGTGGCGTCTCATCACGGACCTGAGTGCGGTCGATTACGGACGGCCTGCCACAAAATGGGACATCGTGTGGGATGGTGATCCGGCCAATATCAAACCGGCGCCGGACGGCTATTCGTTCTACGGGTTCTTGGATGCGTATGTTGGCGATCTTGAGATCGGCAAGATTTCGATCCACGACACGCATCAACTGAACCATGTGCCGCGCATCACCATCAATGCCTTTTCGATTTTCTTCCCGAAGAAGAAAAACGGCGGATACGGCAAGGAATTTGGTGACGAGGAAGACTGGAAGACCCGCGCCATCAAGAAGCCGTTCGATCTCGATGCGGCGAAAGCCTACGTCGAGCAGCCGTTCTTCGATTTCTGCGAGAAAGCCCGGCTGATCTCAGCGAAGTGATTGACGGACCAAGTTGGTCAGGAAGGAATCGACCGTGGTTTCGCGGTAGCCCTTCCTGATCTTCGATTGGAAAACATCCTGTGCTTCGCCGAGGCTCGGGAAATCCTTCGTGGCCAGTGATCCACCGAAGCGACCCCAGAACGTGAAGATGCGACCGTTGTGTTTGGCGACGCCATAAATCTTGTCGCTCGTGCCCTCGGTGAACCGTGCGGCATAGAACACTTTGAAAGATGCCTCGCCTTGCGAGTTGCCGTTGTTGTTGTTGTTGCTCGAACCCTGCGAGTTTCCACCGGTTTGTGAGTTGCCCGTATTGCCGCCGGGGCCACTCTGCTTCCCATTGGGATCGGTCTTACGAAGATTGACGTGAGAAACCTTGGTTTCCTCACCACGTTTCGGGCCGGTCATCCAACGAACGACAAACAAATCGCGGTCCATAGCGGGCGGCAATTTCTGAACGATCTGACCGATAGCTCCGTTCAGTTCTACCCAATCCCCAACCTTGAAATTGCTATAGTTCTTGGGCTGCTCGCGCGGCTTTTCGCGGGGCGGGGGCTCGCGGTGGAAATTCGGGCGGGGTCTGCTGGCGCTCGCTTGACCATTTCGGATCGCGCTAAACCGAGCTTCGAACCGAGCACGTTCCTGCGGGCTGAGTTCTGCTTTCTGTTCTTCTGCGCGGGCGGTCATGCGGGCCATGGCTTCACGAGCCGCAGCTTTCTCGCCTTCGGTGCCGCCCCGATTAATCAGTTCTTGAACGCCTTGCGCTCGGGACAGGAACTTCTCAACGTCAAAAAGTTCGCAGAGAACATCTTTGACGAGGCGATAGCCTTCGAAGAGATCGACCAATGATTCCATATACCTATTTACCCATACCACCCAAAGAAAAGGGCGACCCTTGCGGGGCCGCCCAGTCTTTTCGGAGGTAGATAGGTTCTTACAGTTGGATCGTCTGAGACAGCGAGGCTGTAAGGTCGGAGCCGGTGTTGAGGATACGCACCGGGATGTAGATGAACTCGATGGCGTGCAGAGGTTTGATGGCGATGTCGATCCAGAGTTCGTTCGCATCAATACGGCTCGAAGTGTTGTTCGAGTCGTCGCAGACCACGGCGTAGTCGGACAGAGCTTGCAGACCAACCAGACCGTTCAGGAAACCTGCGACAGTCGATTCGGCCGAAGCACGCGTCTGAACATCGTTCTGCTCGAAGAGGAACGGCTTGACAATGTTGTCAAGGTTATACTTCAAGTAGTTCGCCAGACGGGCGACGTTGATGCGGTCCAGAGCCGAGAGGTTCGGGTTGAGCGTCTTCTGACCATAGATCACCAGACCACGGCCCGGAATGTAGGCGATGGGGTTGATCTTGTTGGTGTAGAGAACGTCGCGCTGGCCGGGGTTCAGGATAACCGGGTTGAACTCGCCCTCGCTGGTCAGATAACCGACCGACGTTGCGTTGGTCACCAGACCACGGCGGAAGCCTGCCGGAGCATACCACGGGTAAGCCACTTGGTCGTTGTAGGCCAAGGTGCTCAGCGCGATGGTGCTGGGCGGAATCATGACTTCGGTGCCGCTCAGATCGGTGCTGAGGCCCCACGGGTAGTAGACGCCGACGTATTCATTGGCGACGGTCAGACCATCTTCACCAGTGGATGCGACGTTGCTGCCGTTGTTGGCCCAGTTCGAGACATCGCTACCGGCCGGAGTCAGACGGGCAGGCGTGTCACCAACGATGAAGGCGACTTCCTTCTGGTCGGTGTTCAGAACGACCATTTCGTTCATCAATTCCGGGTAACCCGGCGCGGCCAGCAGATTGAAGTAGACCAGTTCCGAACGAATGTCGTCGTTCGTGCTAATCATGGATTCCAGAGCACGGACCACCATCACGCGCTGAGCCTTACGGCCCATGTGCGGCGAACCGTCAACGTCGTTGCCGCTCGCGGTCACCCAGCGACCGGTGGTCGCCAGAGGCGGGAAGACGGCCGAGCTATTACCGTTGTGGTAGCTCGTCTGCGTGTAGTTGACGTTCGGATCGAAACCACCCTGTGCGAAATATTGCGGCTTCCACTCCTTGACGTTGTTCGTCGAGTAGCGAGTGTTGAAGAGCAACATGCCGTCCGGGTAGGTGCGGGGATCGGGCGCGTCGGGGTCGAGGAAGTTCGAGAGAACCATGTCGGCCTGAAGCGTCGAGTTGTAGTTGTAGGTGCCCGGATGCGGGTTGTTGGTGTAGTTCGTGCCGCTGTCGGCGCGAGCATCGGCGAACACGATACCAAACGGCGAGGTTTGGTCGGTCTTGTCGATCAGGTTCCAACGGAGTGTGGTCGTGTCGTAGCGATAGATCATCGGGTAGTTTTCGAGATCGCTCGCGTCGAGCCACAGATCGTTGTCAACCAGAGCCGTGCCGTCCGACTGCGCGATAGGCGCCGAGCCAGCAATGATGACGCCGTGCGGGTCCGTGTTGGGGAACTTGCGGGCGTAACCTTGCCACTGGTTGCCATCGCCATACATGATGTCGGCGGCGTAGTTGGTGCTGAACCAGAACGTGCCGTCTGCGGGTTCACTGGTCGGCGGGATCGTGCCTGCTTCGTAGATCAGATTTTCCCACTGCGAACCAGACCAGCGGCGAAGCTGCTGGGTGCCGTTCGAGGCGTCGAAGCCGACGTAGATCGTTCCGATTGCGGGGTTGCCGAATGCGGAGATCGCGGCGGCATCCTTGGAGGTGTTGCCGTCGATCAGGATCGAGTTGAAGGGATAGAACGGGGCGGCGAGAGTGACAAACGCACCGGCCGTAGCATTCCAAACCTTGACCTTCCAGCTTGCGCCGTTGTTGTTCGGGTTGCCCTTGACCCACACCGAACCAGCGGCGCGGTTGGCCGGGTATTGGGGGGTGTTGGTCTGATCGACCGTCACGCCGGGAGTCACGCCGGGGGTCAGGCCGAGTGTGGTCAGCGCAGTGCCGCTGAGGTTGCTCAGGATCAGGTCTTGACCCGCCGTTTGGCGGATAACCAGAGCACCAGCGCCCGAGACTTGTGCGAGCACGTTCGGGATATTGGCGGCATTGATGTTGGTGACGATTTCGGAGAGAGCACCCGTGCCCGAGATGGTGTAGGCGGTGCCATCCCAGATCATGGCGAACGAGACGGTAATACCGTTGATCTCGATAGTGTCGGAGGTGTTGATGAGCGAGGGGTTGGACGAACCGGTGACGGTTGTCGGGCGGGCGGCCTTCCAAGCGTCGGAACCGACTTGCAGCCAAGTGCCGTTCATCTTTTCGTAGACCAGATTGTTCGACATCGTGACGACAACGGCGAACTGGCCGTCGGAACCGAACGAAGCGGACGGAACGTCAACGTCATCCATCGTGGTCGTAACGTTGCCAGCCGTGGCGGCCAGCGTCGGTTGCGAATCCCACGCGAGACCCGAGGACGGGTTGCCGTTGGACTGGAAGATACCGAACTGCGTCAGGCTCAGGTCGAGCCAGTGGGTGCCAGCTAGGGGCGGCGCCACCGGAGCGGAAGAAGAAGCCTCAAGCTGCGCCATATCAATGTCGGCGCGCAGGACGTAGCAACGGTTCGAGATGCCGAGGAACTGATACGCGGCATGGAGGCCAAATTCGTTCAGTTCATAGCCGTGAACCGCAGTGCCCTGAACCGTCTTGAAGATCGGGTTACCGAAATTCTGGATCAACTCACGCTGCGAAGTAGCGAGGAAAAGTTTGCCTGCTTGGGAAGGCGCAGTGTAGGGCGCGATGCCAACTCCCGACGAGGCCACCTTGTTGGAGGCCGTTGCCAGAATGATGAGCGGAACCGTGCCGGGACCTGCACCCCCGTAGAAGGATTCGTCGATAATTTCAACATCAACGCCGGGGCTGACAAGAATAGCCATTTTAGTAAGACCTCCGAGTAATCGTCTTTTGTGTATTTAGCCGGACACTGATTTCGGGTGGCCAAAAGAACCGTAGTTTATGACCCCTAACCGACTTCATCTGCCGCATTTCTCTATTTACTCGATTGGTTCGGCGCCTAAATATTATGTCGTATGTTTTCGTTGAAATTGCATTTCGGCCACTCGGCGGGCTATATTGACTAACCTTTTGGAGATTTTGAAGTAATGCTCATCGAGAAGAAAGATATCGTGGCCGTCAACGACACGGTCGCGTTCCGTTTGTCTACGGGTGAAGAGATCATCGCCAAGCTCACCGCTCAGGACGATGCCTCGATTACTGTCAGCAAACCTGTCATCGTGCAGATGCAGATGGTTTCGCCGACCGAAGCCCGTCTGGGCTTCCTGCCGTTCATGCTTTCGGGGGACGAAGCGACGACCAAGTTCCGCATCGTTCGGGACCGGCTCATCACCGATCCCTTCAAGCCGCGCGCGGACGTGGGCGCTCAATACGTGAAGATGACGACCGGGCTCGAAATCCCGCAAACGGGAATTCTGACCCGCTAAATGTCTTACGCCGTCGCCAGAGTTGGAAGCATCGTCAAGGTCGGTGACAAGACCGGTAAGGTCATCACCGGCGCCTCTTCCCATTTCGTCGATGGCGGTGGCGCGGGCAGCGGTCCCGGCGGGGCCGCGCCCGATGTCCTGATTACTGAGAATATCGGGATTGAGACCGAGGAAATGACCCCGGCCGAGCGTCACGCTTACATCGCCTCTAAATACGGCGAAGGAACAGCAGACGCCATGGATCGAGCAACTCAAACCACAGTAGAAGACCCCGGCTCAGAAGCCGTGTCGAACCCGACCGCCCAATCCAAACAGGTTGGGTGCGATGAATTCACGAACTCCACGCCGGACAGCGCTAAGGTTTCGAAGTATTTTACGGTTGGGAATTTTTCCAGCGGGGCGGCACTGCCACACACGGTGCCCAACAACACCGCCAAGGGGATGACCCGCGCCGACGTGCTCTGCAACATCAAGCACCTCGCGACCAATTCGATTGATCCGCTGAAGGACTGGCTCACCAAAAACGGCTACACGATGCAGATCGGCAGCGCCTTCCGCAACGAAACCGGCAAGTCCGATCACAACATCGGCTCGGCAGCCGACATTTACGTCTTCAAGGGCGGTAGCCGCGTGAGCCGCGAGGAACTCCGCGAAGTCGCGAAGAACGTTTTGAACACCGCCAACCTACCCTTCACCCAATTTCTGTTGGAGTTCGCGGGTAACGGCAGCCTTGGATGGATGCACATCGCCAATCGAAAGAGCGGTGGGAATTCCGCCATGCGGATCGGATACTCGCTCGACAATAGCGCGACCTTCCATCCCAATCTGCCAAGGAGCGTCTAATGGCTGACGTTGCGGCCGTATTTGCGATCCTGCAAGCCGGGACCGAATTCGATGCCACGCTGGTCCCGCGCATCAACAATGCCACTACCGAAGTGGCGACCGTGCATGGCCATCTGGTTTCGGCGGGCTATTCGACGCTGGCTGCTGAACTTGTCTCGTATGATCCGTCATCGAACATGCCGGACTTGGCTTCCTATATCTCCGATGGTCTGCCCTCGCTGATCGAGCGGATGTCGCTGTTCTCATCTTTCGCTGCACTGGATGAAGCAAACGCGGCCGTGAACGTGGCGTTTGGCACGGAATTTGCCGGGCGCACCTTCGTGACGGCCGTGGACTCGATCACCTACACCCTGAACCAGCCCTCCGACGAAGACACCGCGAACACACTGGCCTTCCGAGTTGGACAGTTGACCGCCCTTCCCCCTGCTGTTCCGGGCATCATTTCGGCGCAGGATGGCTTCCTCGCCAATGCCACGCAGACCATCGACAACTACTCAGACGCCCTGCAAATCATTCAGATGTTCTCCGACTATCCCCTTAAGGGGGTCTTGGGTGGGGTTGCGAGCGATGCGCTTCTGCAACTCTTGAATCCGCAGGCGATCAACCCGCAACCTCCCCCGCCGCCGGTGGATGGCAGCAACAGCGGACTGGGCGACCCGATTCCGGTCATCTAGGCTTGCGCCACCTAAAATTCGTGGGTAGAACTCGTAAACCATATTTTTACGATTGATGACGCATGTCCGAGACGACCGAAGAACCAGCCGAACTGATCGAGTTGGAACTCCCCAAAGGGAACACGGTGGCGACGATCAAAGTCGGCTCGCCTCCCATGCCGGAGAATGCGGAAGAACTTATCAAAGAGCATGGGTCCATCGCTCTGACCTACACAATCTATCCAGTCCCCACGCCGGAGTTCGATGAATGGGCCAAGCTCAACGGAATTCCCTACGAACTCACGATGCGCGAGGGGCAAGGCATCCGGGTGAACGTTACCAAGGAAGAACATCTCCTTTGGATAAAGATGCGCTGGACCTGAAATTCTGTCACAAGATTTTGGTTCTCGATCTTGCGGTGAGCAAGATGTTGTGGGACTACAAGAAGGACGAAAAAGACCGTTGGATTCTTGAACGGACACCGCTCTTTGTTGAATGGTCGGGTGGTTTGCGGGGAACTTGTCGGATCACACGTCGCGAAATTCCACCATCTTGGGTGATTGGTGGAAACGAGGAATATCAAAGGCTTCTCGTTTCCTTCAAAAGGTTCGCCGGGAGGCACGATCCAGATAGACCGGTGCCGCTTGGCATCAAGCGGTGGGAAATTGGTTTCAGCGACGAGATGGATGCCGTCATGTTCAAACTCCGGTGGATCGGATGACGCAAGGCATCGTGCTGCACAATCTTGACCTGATCGACAATGTGATCGGACGACTGAAGCCGGAAGTTGAAGCATGGTGCCGGGACAATCGTGTGGATTTCAATTTCATCTTCGCAACCTACCCCGGCCGCCACACGGTCTATTTCGAAATGGATGAAGACGCGGTTCTCTTTAAGTTGCGATGGATCGGATGAAGCGAGCCGCCTATCTACCAATCGCGCTGGGCGCCGCTAAGTGGACACCCGTGGACCGGTGGGCCGGACGACTGCCACATCGCATCATGATGGACGCATGGCCGGAATTCGCGCTCGAAAATTACGAGCCGCACCCGGTAGATAATCGCCCGAAGCTGGTCGATGACCCGTCGCCGTGGGGAGGCCCCTTTCTTCTGCGGCCGACGCCGGGATTTCGAGAGTGGGCCGAACAATTCGGTATCGGCCCATGCGAGATCATTTTCTGGTTCGACCTTCTTGAGGCCAAGCACTGCGCGGCCAATGACGTGGACTACGTCGAAGCATGGAGCGTCGGCTTCGAACGCGAGCGCGATGCGGCTCTTTTCAAACTGCGGTGGATGTGATGGACGAAGTTCTCGATTATGTGGCCAAGCTGTCCAAGGCGGACAAGAAGACCCTCTCGCAAAAGGCGCTGAAGACCGCCGAAGAGGTGGGAGAACTGGCCAAGGTCGTCCTGCCGTATGACGGCGCGGCCTCGACCGCCCATCGGTTCATCGCCAAGGAGCGCATCCTTGAAGAAGTGGCCGACGTTTTGCTCTGTGCACTGAGCGTCGCCTACGATCTCGGCTATACGCACGAAGAGATCACGTCCACGATGCTGAGGAAGGCGGGCTACTGGGAAGAGCTTCAGACCCGTGAATCGAAGGCCGTCTACCCACTGCCCTACGAAATCCATGTCACCGTGGCCGGTGGTTTGGTGACCGATTCCGCCGAGCGTCTTGAGGATTTCAAGCGGGCCTGCGCCATGATCGGTGTGAAGCCGCTGCTGATCGACATGCACAACAACATGGGCAAGACGATCATGCTCGACACCCAAACGTCGAGCGTCCATCTGGGCGACAACACGAGCGCCATCACCGAAGTGCGGAGGATTTCCACCGCTCTGCGTGCCGGTGGCTTCAAAGTCGTGCGTGAGAAGGTGGAGACCGTGCCGTGGCACCCGGCGGCGCCGTCGGCGCTCCATCGCAATCCGGTCATGCCGAAGGACTGCTACTTCGAGGCCCACTTCAACATCGTGGTGGACGAACAGAAGCTTTCCGTCCTGCGGGCACGCGAAGGGCTCTACGATTTCCACCTGTCGCGGAACGCTTTCAAGCGCATCTCCGACACGGAGTTCGTTATGATGGCCACCAAGCGGAACTACGAGGGCACGTTCGAACAGTTCAAGACCGAATGCGAAGGTTTGGTCGAGAACTTGCAACGCGATGGGTTTGTCGTCCCAAAAACAATCAGTGAATTTTCGGTCTACGATACCAATGTGACGCACGACGAAGAGTGGATCGGTGAAGATGCTTGACCAACAACTCTTCGATGGTATCGTTTTTCGATAAGGAAAGGAGACGATATGCTTGATCTTAACTATCTCCGCGAGAACCACGCCGAAGTCGCGGCACGTCTCCAATATCGGATGGCGCGGGGCAGCCTCATCAAAATCTTGCTGATGGCCGATGCCCGTCATCGCGGGGCTCTCCAAGCGCTTGAGAAAGCGCAGCGGCGCCGGAACGAGATCAGCGCGGAGATCGGCCTCCTTATGCGCGATAAGGCGCCCATGGACGCCGTGAACGCTCTGAAGATCGAAATGGGGTTGGTTAAGGCCAGCATCGAACTGAACGGTCAGCAGGTCGAGGATGAAGGCAAGACCGTGACAAGTCTCCTGTCGCAGATTCCTAACCTTCCGTTGAAAGGCGTGCCGCTGGGGCCGGACGCGAACTACAACGTCGAGATCAAACGCGAGGGCACAAAGTCCACATTCACCTTCACCCCCAAGGAACATTTCGACCTTGGGGAGCCACTTGGCATGGATTTTGAAACCGGGGCGCGTGTCTCGGGTTCGCGGTTCGTGTTCCTGAAAGGCCAGATGGCCCGTCTTGAACGAGCGCTCGGTCAATTCATGATCGACTTCCACACGGAATGGAACGGCTACACCGAGGTGGCGCCGCCCTATATCGTGAACGAAGAGGCGATGTTCGGCACCGGCCAGCTTCCGAAGTTCGCCGAAGACCTGTTCAGGACGAACGGCAGCCAATTCCTCATTCCGACAGCGGAAGTGTCCTTGACCAATATGTTCCGCGACAGCGTCGTGGAGCCGGGCGAGCTTGGCCGTTTCTGCGCACTGACGCCCTGTTTCCGAGCGGAAGCGGGCTCGGCTGGTCGTGATACGCGCGGGATGATCCGCCAACATCAGTTCAACAAGGTCGAACTGGTTTCGCTCGTGACCGAAGACACCGCCGTCAACGAGATGGAACTCGAACGGATGCTCGGTGCTGTCGAGCACATGCTCAAGGCGCTGGGGCTGCACTATCGCGTCATGCTGTTGTCGGCTGGCGACATGGGCTTTTCGGCCGCCAAAACCTACGACATCGAAGTCTGGTTGCCGGGACAGAATGAGTTCCGCGAGATCGCCAGCCTGTCCTACTGCGGCGACTTCCAAGCTCGGCGGATGAATGCGCGCTATCGTATTCCCGGCCAGAAAGGCACCAAGTTCATCCACACCTTCAACGGGTCGGGTGTTGCGGTCGGGCGCGCTCTTGTGGCGGTGCTTGAGCAGTTCCAGAACGAGGACGGCTCGATCACCATTCCCAAGGCGCTGCGCCCCTACATGGGCAGTCCCGTGGGCTCTGATGACGATCAGGAAACCATCGGAGGCACAGAATGAGTCAGTCCGTAGTTGAGCGGCTCAACGCGAAGCTCGAAGCGGCCGGTATGCCGGATCGCGTTTCGCTGAATCCACCCGACGCCTTGGCGACCTACGGGTTCGAAGGCCCGTGCATGGTTGCGGGCTATTCGTGTCCCATCGAACTCGAACAGTTCGTGGATATTCTCGTGAACCGAGATTGACCATTCGATCTGTCCGTAGTAAATAGATTTTGGATTTGTTGACCACACTGTAATAGGCAGGCAAGACCGGGGTGCGAATCCCCGCGCCTCCACCATTGAACACATCGGTTGCCCAGAACGGGTTGATGGGCGGATATTGGCGTATTTCGCCGATGTGTTCAATAATGGGGGCGAACAGCTTTCGATTGGCTGCGGCAAAGAGTTTGCGAGAATCCCGGTAAGAAACGACCGAAAATCAGTTCACAATTCTAACTGCCAACGACAACGTTGACATGGCTGCTTACGCCCTCGCGGCGTAAGCATCAGGGACCGGGTGGAGGTCTGGCAACAGAAGGGGGACTTCGGTCCCCCACCACCATTTTTCCCTCAGAACTAAATAAAATAGACCATTGGTCATGAGCCGTCTCCGATAGTAATCGGAGATGTGAATACTCGTGCTGTTCTACCTAAATACCGAAAGGAGTCCCCTTTCGGAGATAGACACAATGGCAGACACAAAAAACTTCGGACTTTCGGGCGTTGGCCCCGATCTTCAACTTGGCAAGGCTGGTCCTCGCATCAAGGTGAATGGATCGGTCGTCGAGGCTCGTAGTGCCGACGGAACTACGTTGACCACTGTTCGTGCGGCGCAGGCCGTCGCCAACAGTGACGTGGTTACCCTTCTTCAGTTGAACAACCAGTATAACTCGTTGAGCAACGCAATTTCGAATGCAGCAGTTTCGGATGGCTTCCATCTGATTCTGGGCAACGTCGCTGTGAATGGCGACGGCACTTGGGCTGGTGGCGCGGTTCCGCTGACCGACAGCACCAAGGTTTCGGACGCGGTTGACTCGCTCAATGAAGTTCTCGGAAAGCTGGTTCCGGCTTCCCCGCCGAACTTCCCCAATGCAACCAACTTCGCAGTCACGTCCACCGGTTCATCCCCGGTGCTCGCAAACGGCGTCACCGACTATGCGTCCTCGGGTATCACCGCAGGCACCTCGGTTACTCGTATCACGGGCAACGTCTCTTCGAACAACACAATCACGCAGGTTGGTCCGGGTGATTCCGGCACTCTGTCGCTGCTGATCGACAACGCTTCCGTCGGTTCGCACACTCTGACTGGCTCGGGTGACAACGGCACCTACGGTGGTCTCGTCATCGCAGGTCAAGCAGCCTATCCGGTCTCGACGCCGGGCTTCTGGACTTCGGTCAACGTCAGTGTCTCGGCCGCCACGATCTCCAACGCCGGTGTCCACAGCCTGAAGGTCACGGATACGGCAGCGGGCTCGACCGCCTTCACCTACTTCGTCAAGGACTCGCTGAACACCGCTCCGGCGATCACGCTCGCGACTCTCGCCCAAGCATCGAACGGCACCGTCGCCTATTCGTCCAGCGTCCCGCACTACAACACGGGTGCAACGCTGACGGTTGGTGGTTCCATTTCGAACCTCGCTGGTCAAACCTACTTCAACGGTAACCCTCTGGCGGTTTCGGCTACGAACTCGATCCTCTCGACGCAAAACTACACCTACGCGAACATCGGCGTTGCTACTCCGATCCCGCAGAACACCACCTCTGCTACGGCGATGTCCAACGTCACCGTCAACGTCAACCCGACGAACGTGCACAACAGCGGCCAAGTCACCCTGACCGGCACCAACGTTGCGGGCACCGGCGCTGGCGCAACCCCGTCCACGGTCATCCTCGTGAAGAACGGCACGACCACCCGCGTTGACGAACTCAACGTTACGGTCACCGGCCTCGGCTCTTCTCCGAACGCCAACAACGCCATCCGCGTTGGTCAGGCAACGGGCAACACGCCGGTTCTGGCATCCAACACTTGGGTCCAGTCGGCTTCGCTCCACACTTGGGATGCCACCGTCGTCGCTGGCGCCCTGAAGAACGACACCACCAACTACAGCACCGGCTTCCTGCCGGTTGGTCCGAACCTCTCGGGTCAAGACGCTGCACAGTATGTGACGTTCTCGTTCAACCGCACCGCGCTCTCGCAGTTCAAGATCACCGTCACCGGCACCTACGCTGGCGTCTGGATCGGTCTGCCGGGCGTCTCGGACAACGCTGGTGTCTCGCCTAACGCCGTTGGCGGCGCTTGGTGGAACGCATTCGTCGCTTACGCAGGCGCGGGCGTCCCCGGTGGTGCTGGCGAACTGACTGCTGGTTGCGCCTCCGGCACCGTGATGAACGGTTCTTCGGGCACCTTCCAGATCACCTTCGGCACCGCCTCTTCAACCTCCGCAACGGGCAATCAAATCCTCGTCCGCATTCGTCTGAATGCCGGTCAGTCGATCACTGCTCTCAGCTTCACGAACTAAGGGGAGCATTGACCAATGACCATTTCTGACACAGAAAAGCTGGACTTCCTCTGGAAGAAAGTGATCTTCGGAACTTCGAAGACCGCCAACGCCCTCGTGAAGACCGGTTCGAACGAAACCGTTGCCTCGCCGCTTCCCGTCTATGCCACCAACGTGTGGACGCAAGCTGACTCCACCAACGTCCCGACTGTTCCGCCGGGTTCGACCACTTCGGTCGTTCACAAGTATTACGGCGCCTCGCGTCTCCAACTCACGATGGACCCGACTTCCCCGGCCAACGTGACTTGGGGTGCTGGCATGGGCAACTTCATCCCGACCACCTTCGGCGCCGGTTATCTGGTCCGCGTGTGGCTGGGTGACCCCAACGGCGCCAAGGCGGCTCGTATCTTCCCCGATACGACCAGCCAAGAATACGTCTTCGACTACGTCTCGGGCACGCTGAACTTCACCGGCACGATTCCTTCGGGCATCACCGCCACTATCGGCACCGGCACCGTTGGTGTCGCCACCGATGGCGTCTACATCGAAGTCTACCGCTACACCGGCACCACGCTGGACACCAACCTGACCGCAGTCGCCGGTTCGTCGAAGACGACCGTCGTCGCCAATATCGCGGCTCGTAACGCTCTGACCCCGAACGCAGGCGATATCGCTCACGTTCTGGACGCGAGCGGTGACCCGGCCAACGCAGGTCCCGGCGAATTCGCCGACTACCTGTGGACCGGTTCGGCGTGGCAGTGCATCGCGACGCAAGCTTCGGCTCGCACTGATGCCCTGACGACCTACATCAACATCGACAACACGAGCTTCGCAAACGCTTCAACTCTCATCGGATCAGTCGGTAACGGCACCCGTGTTGTCGAAGTGAGCGTCGAAGTCATGAGCGTGTTTGATGGCAACGCCTCGGTCAACATCGGGGACGCGGCCGTCAACACCCGCCTGCTCGACGGCAGCACGGATGTCGATCTGCAAACCGCCGGAACCTACGTGACCTATCCGGTCTACCAGTTCCCGGCCAACGCCAACGTGGATGTGTCCACCTACTTCTCCGGTTCCCCGACTACGGGCGCTGCGAAGGTTACGATCACTTGGGCCTAATATAGTCCCACCACTGCTCAAGCAAAGCACCCTCGAAAGGCAACTTTCGGGGGTGTTTTTTATTGTAAAACTAACGTCATCGTAGCATTCTTCTAGCTTAACCACAGTTTGAAGGGACACTATGTCTAATATCGTTGGCGATCTCAGCGGCTATCAGGGGGCGAACCCCACGGATACATTTGATGTGTATCTGGTAGATGGCACCAGCCACCTTGGCGTCGGCATTCTCGAAGTTCTGGATGACGGCCTGTTGCTCTTCATGAGCCCGCCGGACATCGCCCCGCGCCGCTACATTCCAATGGCAGCGGTCTCGGGCGTTCAAGTGACCGGGGACCTGAGCTACCGCTAAGGTCAAGACGCCTCCAAGGAAACTTGGAGGCGTTTCCTATTGGGATTCGCCGATGTCGTGGCTGTTCGGATCGAATTTCTGAGCGAACACCGATTTGATCTGATTGGGATACCAAGCCACCCACACGTCGTGTTTGCCCATCGTGCCGACGTTCTTGCCACCCTCGTGGTGGATGCCGTCGTAGCCCATGGCTTTCAGGGTCGCCGTCGTCTTCTCGCCATTGCTGCTGAAGACCCGTCGTGCAAGCCATTCCCAGATATAGCCACCCGCCACGTCGCGCGTTGAGCCGCGATAGCCAGCGGTGGCATTATCAAATGTTTCGTAGTGCTCGCCACCCTCGATAAACTGCTTGGATGCTTCCCACATTTTTGCGCGGAGGGCCTGTGCCTCTTCCGGCGTATACATCTTGTCCATCTCGAACGGATGCTTGATCGCGAGATAGCAGGGATAGACGGTGGGTGTGGTCGTTTCGACCGGCGCCAACTTCATGCGATCCTTCACCCATTGTGGTGCTTGGTTCGCGATCCAGACCGCCAGAGCTTCCGGGCCTTCATCGAACGCCTTGCCAGCCCGTTGCCAGTTCTCGCGCGACCCAATGTCTGAACGCCAGTCCTGTTCGACCTGCTTGCTGTTGAAGATGCGACGGAAGTGTTCCATCTGACGCTTGGTCAGCGGCGGGACTTCAAACTTTGCGCCTTGGAAGGCATAGCCAGCCTGATTGAACATGGCTTTGGCCCGAAGCTCTTCATCGCTTTGGGCGCCGCCTGTGCCACCGGCGACTTCGGGATTGTCTGTGAAATAGAAGCCGGGACCAACCAGCGCTTTGGGGTTGGCTTTCGCCGGATCGAACTTGGTGAAACCGGTGTTGCTACCGTGATACATTTTCTTGGGGGTGCCGTTTTGATCGACGACCTTGGACCCCGCGAACCACCCGTTCATGGTGTCCCGCTCAGCAATGATTTCACGATACCGCATTGATATATTTAGCGTCGGGTGGTCCCCTCAGTCTATAGTCGTAAAATGACACCAGCGGAAATTTGGAAAGAATATTTCGACGGCAACCACGAGGCAGTTCTCGTGGCTGGTGCAGCGTCGGCCGAGATCATGCACATCACAGGGTTGTCCTTGATTGCGCTCGGGCGGCTCGCCGAAGCCGAAACGCTGTTGATGTCGAGCAGCCTCGTCCAACCTCGCGCCGACTGGTATGCAAATGCCTGCGTGGCTTTCCTCGAAGCAAACGCGGCTGAAAAGGCCCTGACCTTCGCGTTGAATGGAATCGGCGAATTCCCCACGGATGCCAACATGTGCTTCAACGCAGCCAGTGTTTTCACGGCGCTCGATAAGCACGAAAAGGCACGAGATGCTCTCGTGGCCGCTTTGGAGGCCGATTCAAGCCACTGGGAAGCCGCCATGAACCTCGGGAACGTCTACAGGCGTCTTGGGCAGCTTGGCGACGCGCTGGCCCTCTACGACCGCGCCTTGGCCCTCAATGGCGATGATACGGCGGGACGTATCCGCACACGATTGAACAAAGCCGTCACCCTGAGCGATATCGGTGACGATGACGCTGCCTTGAAAATGTTGGACGAACTTGCATCCGACAAAACGGTGGACAGCCCAGAAATGGACTTCAATCGCGCGACGCTGAAGCTGAAGCTTGGAGACTATACCGAGGGCTGGAAGCTGTATGAGCGTCGATGGAATTGCCCGATGTCGGATGGCACCATCGTCGAGTTCGAGAAACCCATCCTCACCAATCTGGAAGATGCTCGCGGCAAGAAAATTTTGTTTTGTCACGAGCAAGGCTTCGGCGACAGCATTCAGTTCGTGCGCTTCGCCCCCATGCTCGTGGAGGCTGGCGCCGACGTGACCATTTGCGTCCCGGCGCCACTGGTGCGGCTGTTCTCTTGCTTCGGGCTGCCGGTTGTCACCAACAGGGAGGGTCTCGATTACGATTTCGAGTGCCCCATGCTGAACGCACCCATGCTGTTTGGGACGACACTGGAAAATATTCCAGCCGACATTCCATATCTCACAGTTCCGACAGAGTTGGTGGCCGCACGCAAGCTCGATGACACGGGCCATCTCAAAGTTGGGATCGTTTGGGCCGGGCAGGCGCGCGACTCCAACGAAATGCGTCTGATCGACAACCGGCGATCCGTCGGGCTGATGTGGTTCACCGAAATTCTTCAGATGAACGCGGACATCTACAGCCTGCAATTCGGCGACCGAGCCAACGACTATCTCAAGGTGCTCCCCGAAGAGCTTTACCCCCTCATCGTCCTCGAAGATGATTTCGACTTCTTGGACACCGCCTCGATCATCGAGCAACTCGACCTTGTGATTGCGGTCGATACGTCCACTGCCCATTTGGCAGCGGCCCTTGGGAAGCCCACTTGGCTGCTCTCTCGATTTGACGGGTGCTGGCGCTGGTTGAAGGATCGCACCGATAGTCCATGGTATCCCTCCGTGAAAATTTTCAATCAAACCGAGCGGTTGAACTGGAAAAATACGCTCGATCAGGTGGGCTCCGAACTGGAAGACGAGATCAATCGGAGGACATAAAGTCCATACTAAATAGCTTCGCATGACCGAAGCACCCTTGATCTTCTTCCCCGACGAACGTCCCATTGATCCCAAATTGAAGCGCGCCCAGAGCCTTGTAGGCACCTCTGCTGGACGGCCGGACGACGACTTCTATCCCACACCACCCGAGGCTACCGAAGCGCTTCTCGCGAACGAAACGTTCGAGGGGATGATCTGGGAACCAGCGTGTGGAGACGGCGCCATCTGCCGCGTGCTCGAAGAGCATGGCCACAAAATTTGGGCCACCGATCTGAACTATCGCGGCTACGGGATGGGAGACATGAACTTCCTGAACAGCGATATGCGCGCCCCGAACATCATCACCAACCCTCCGTTCAAGCTCGCCGAAGAGTTTATCCATCATTCTCTGGAACTGACCACCGGCAAGGTAGCCATGCTCTGCAAACTTCAGTTCCTCGAAGGGGCGAAGCGGAAGAAAATGTTTGAGAGCACACCCCTCAAGAAGGTCTACGTTTTCTCCAAGCGGCTCTCCATGACCCGCAACGGCGAGAAAATGAAAAACTCTGGGATGATCGCCTTCGCGTGGTTCGTCTGGGAACACGGCTTCGAGGGCGAAGCCACGCTAGGATGGCTCTAATCTATACACGTTCGCTCGACGTGCATAGAAAACCGCCCTTTCCTATGCAGATCGCTTTTTCTTGGCCTTCGGTTTTTTGAGGGACGCCGCGAGTTTCTTCGCGTAGGTCGGGTCTGCGATCCGGCCGCTGGTGTAGGTTTTGGTTTCGCCTCGGGGGACGGCATAGACCACTGCCGCCGAAATGAACTCGGGGATGGACGGCGGGGCGCTCATGTCTTCGGGCATCTCGCACTCGGCCATCGCGAAATACAGCCGATCACCGTCGAAAAAGTAGTCGATGTCCCATTGGACACGGTCGATTTTCAGGACGTAGCGCAGCTTGGTGAGGCGCCGGTCGGTGTGCGGCCACAGCGTGTCGAATTCGTGCTGGGTGATGTCTTTTTCGATCTCGAAGACCACATCCTCTTGGAGGACGTTTTTGACCGGCAGCTTGTAGGTGAAGAAAAAGGCGGGGGTGTTGTCGCTGCCGCGTTGCCATTTGCTGCGGATGCGGGCCTTGCCGGGCAAGTAGCCTTGTCGGATCAGATACGGAGAGCCACAGTTCTCTTTGATGGCCTCCTGCGAGTCGAGGCGAAGCACATACTTCAGTTCGTTCTCAATCATGGCCCGCCCAAGCTAAAAAAGAGGGGGCGACCGCGAAGCCGCCCCCAGTCTTCCAAAACGCACCGGCACAAGGTGCGAATCGGGTAAACTTAGTCTTCGCGGGCGCGCGGGGGACGGCCGACAACGGCGGCCAGTTCCTTCACGTCCACGAAGCGGTCGCACTGACTGCGAAGCTCGTCCGCAATCATCGTGCTGCTGTTGTCCTTGGTGGACACGACCGTGACGCGCACGCCCTTGTCCTGCACCGCTTCCACCGCCCGGCGGAAGTCGCCGTTGCCGGAGAAGAGCACGATGTGATCCAGCTTGTCGGCGAAGGCCAGCATGTCCACCGCGATTTCGATGTCCATGTTGCCCTTGTGGCGCTTGCGCCCGGCGTCGTCGGTGAACTCCTTCATCGGCTTCGTCACGAGGGAGAAGCCGTTGTAGCGAAGGAAGTCGATGAGCGGGCGAATAGGTTGGAACACTTCCGGGTCGTCGGCCAGCGCCGTGTAGTAGTAGGCGCGCACGAACTGGCAGGAAGCGTCGAGGTGCTCACGCAGCTTCTTGTAGTCGATCTCGACTTGGGCTTGCTTGGCCGCCGCATATAGATTTGGGCCGTCGATAAAAACGGCGACGCGTTCGTCAGCGCGAATCCCGAAAGGCGAAACCATATGATCTGCTCCAAATATGCGGCGTTACCCGCGTCTATGGCCTCAAGATATACGCTCGGGAGCTTTCGTCAACGAAATTTTTATACCGTATCTAACTGACCTTCGTGTAGAAGATATGATTGGCGATCTTCGACACTGGATGGGCACCCTTAGCCCACTGTGGGTGGACGGCAGTTGTATGGTAGAAATATGCCCCTTTCGTGGGGTCCTCTACCTGATTTTGCATGATTTTGTTGGCAAGAACGAATGCCTCTCTCCACGCCTTGTAGTCCACAAAATCTTGCGTGTTCTTAAACGCTTAGAACCATTCGTCGAAGGGCGTGTCCGCTTCGGGTGAGGTCTTGGTGCGAATGGCTTGGTCGATCTCGCGCATCTCTTTCATCTTTTCCCGATTGGGATCGCCGGGGTTCCAGCAAGAGAATTGCTTGCTCTTGAGAGCAACGCCTTTGATGCCATGACCGAATGTCAAGCCACGATCTGATTCGGCACGATTCTTGATGACAGAGCCGACGGCCAGCATCCCAAGAGGACCATGGCTTCGTGCTTCGCCCCACATCGTCTGAGCCAGAACGGACACGTCTTGCGCGATAGAATTTTTCGCGAAGTCTACGTCAGGATTGTTCTTTTGGTGATTCGCAATGCCCAGCGGAGAGGCCGCGATAGCACCGGCGGCGAGGGCGCCGCCCATCCACTTTCGAATGTCTTCATCAATGACTTCGGGTGGAAAGAGATCGTCTACGCGCATCCCTTATTTAGGACGGCCAGACCATCTTAAACATGAGTGCATCCTCGGCCCGGCGGAAGAAAAATCCGATCTTCCGTTCGTAGCCGTCCGAAACTTCCAAACTGGTCCATGCATCGAAGCGCATGTTCATGCGAAGGATCATAGATGCGGCCGTGAGGGAATCGGCCAGCACTTTTTCCGACTTCGGCTGGGTGGTGTGCGCGTAAATCTGCTCTATCGCTCGAAGGGTGTAAAACACCCCCATGATGTCGGTGTCGCGATAGGTAGCTGGTGACCACTCGACGTGGCCATGGCGGCGAAACTCGTCGGCGTTGTAAAACTCACAGCGATCCGGGGTATGTCGGGCGTTGAACCGAAGTCGGCTATCCCGTTCCCGCGTGATTGTGTGACTGTCCAGCATTAGAGCTTCTCGCCGGGCACCGTGCCGCACAGGCCCTTCCAGCGGGGGAAACGCAGCGAGTAGACGGTGCCACCGGATTCGAGCGTGAGGGCGTCCGCGCGCACCTCACCGATCATGCCCAGCATGTTTTGGCGATTGGTCCAGAATTCCGCACGCTCAGCATCGCTGAACCCGCCGCCGACGTTGGTCTCGATATCCTTGCCGTCGTCTTCGCCCTTCATGATGAAGGCGCCGAGCATACCCTCGTATTTGCCGGTGCCTTCTTCGTAGCCGACGATTTCAAGGCTGACTTCGATGAAGGGCTTGATCTTCAGCCATGCAAACGAACGCTTCAGTTCGTAGGGTGCGGCCGGGTCCTTGACCATGATGCCTTCGTAACCGGCTTCGATGGCTTGCTTGTTGAATTCGGCGAAGGTCTTCTGGCCCTCGGGAGTGTTCAGATCGACCGTCACCTTCGGGATCACATAGACCAAGCCGTTGGTGTGCGTCTTGAGATCGCCGCTCTGTTCAAGATCGGCAAGAATCTGCTGTCGCATCGACTGAGGGATCGTGCAAATGCCTGCCTTGAAATCCTTCAGCGGAATGATGTCGAACACTGCGAGACGAGACTTGCTCGTGTCCACGCCATCGCGGCGGTTGACCTGTTTCATCAGGTCTTGGAAGTTTGAAGAGACCACTTCGCCGTCGATCACGATGGAACCCGGCAGGGTGGCCAGCAGACGTTCCAGCCCTTCGCGAATCTCGGTGAAGTTTTCGTTCACCTTCCCGTTGCGGGTGTGCTGGGTGACCGTGCCCGCTTCCTTGTCGAGGATCGTCAAAAGGCGGACGCCGTCGAGCTTGATGTCCAGCATCTTCACACCGGAAACCTTCTTCTGGTGCTCTGGCTTGGCTCCGTCATGGGCCAACTGACAGTCGAACTCGGGGATGACCAGCGCGGCGGCTTCTTCTTCAGCCTGCGACAGTTTCTTCAGCACCTTGTTGATGGTCGAGGTGTCCACTCCGCAGCGCAAATCCTTCAGCAGGACGCGGCGGTAGAAGGTGTTCCACGTTGGGATGTGGCAGTTCTCGGCCGCTGCGTGGATAGCATCTCGCGCGGCGTGGCCGGTGAGTTCCCGGCGGCGCAGCTTCCCAGCCAGCGCGAGGAAATCGGCGAAGGTGAACGTTCCCGGCGAATCGTCGTCATCGTCGATCTCCGCGACCTTCTTCACCCCGAAAGTCACGAGGATGTCGTAGGCCATTTGAGAGGCGATGAAGAATTCTCGATGGCCTTGCATGAAGGCATCCATGAGAATCTGTTCTTTTTCGCTGCGCTTGGTGGTGGCGGCGAGACGATTAATGATCGAGATAGCATCCATAGGAGGATGGTATCGTGATTTGGTTCACCAAATCAAGCTCTCATTCGTCGTCGTTTTTAGATCGCATTCCGAACGTTTCGCCCAACTTGTGGAGCACCCAGCCGCCCAGATAGAACGGCCACATCATGGCGCCGTTGAGCGTCTTCTGGGGAGGGGCGTGAACGTCATTGGTGGCGGTTCCGTGCGTGACCTTGTAGGACACCCACAGAATCAATCCAACTACCACCCAAATAATGGCTACGGCGATCATAACCCACCTTCGTTAACCAATCGCTATAGCAGTGCGACAAGCTTAGCAATAAAAATTACACGCCGCCCCTCAGCAGGCGCAGAATGCCCTCTAGCTCGGATTTTCCAATCACAGCGTAACCCTGATCGTTCAAAAGATCGAGAAGAGCCTGCGGCTGGGTGGTGTCGATCTTGCGGAATTGATCCGGTAGGTCGTGCCATGGACGCAGGAGGGGATGCGTCTTGTTTTTCATGCTCATGGTGGGGCCATACCGCCACCCGGCTTCCTCGCGATCATGCAGCCACGTTTCGTGCTGCTTTTTGGCCCATGCGGTGCACAGGTCGGTATATTTGTTGTCGGCAATCTCGACGACATCGGGCTGCGTCAACAGGTCCGCTTGGGCGGACGACACTTCGAGGTCAAAGTCGAGGTCGGGGTGCTCGGCCGCCATCTCGTCGAGGACCGGCTCGACTTCGGCGTCCAGTAGGTTGCGTGACAACGGGACGATATATTCGTGGGCGCCGTTCACTTCGCGGTGAACCATGGACGCGCTTCGCAGCGAGCCCGTGTCGTCGGTGGTTTGCACGGACGAAAGCACCCCACTCGGGAGGCAATCTTTCACCGCATTGAACCAACCCCGCATAGCATCTTTTTCGAGCGGCTTGTCAGTTTTCAGCTTGATATAGCAGAGGATGTTTGTGGGACGGTTCATAGGCGGGCTCTCTTCATATAGTCCAGCACGCCCACGTCATTCAGGAGAATGGCGACTTGCCGGGTTCTGTCCATGAATTGGCGAATGCTCATCCGGTATTTATCCGTTGACAACCTAATGTGAAGAGAGCAAGTTCACGACTTCAATGCGCGTCACTCCCTATCGTGCCTCGTTGATGATTCTGGTCAAGAAAGGCCGGATGAGATTGGGGCGGTAGAAAGTAGGCAGCCAGACCAGTTCTGGCCGAGAGTGAGAAATAGGCGGTGCAAGTCCGTCACGCGTAACCATTCAAAGAAAAAGGTGCGGGCCGAAGCCCGCACCCTCACCTATAGAAGAAATTCGTCGAAAGAGGGGAGGCCGAGCCTCCCCTCCCAGACCGCTTACGCGGAGAGGTATTCGACGACGACCTTGGCCGAACCGTTCGTTCCGGTCGCGTTCGTGACGGTCGCGGAAACGGTAACTGCCGAGTAGTCCTTTGCAGTTTCGATGACGTAGATGCCAGCGGTGCTTTCATCAATGTCGGTCGAGTCTGCGAGATCGTTGGCCGGGCCACCCGTCTTACCGACGGTGATGGTCGAGCCAGCGTCGTAGGCGCCGGTCACCAGCACGCGGACGCGGAGAACCGTGCCGGTGATCGTGCCGAGAGCCACTTCGCCGCTCGTTGCGGGCAGGACTGCCGTAACAGTCTTGACCACGCCAACCGAGGCGGTGGAGATCGCGGTGTCGAGTTGACCCTTGTTGACCGCGTCAGTCGATGCCGTTGCGTTAGCAACGTTGATGACACGAGCCGAGGACATGTTGACCACGCCGGTGCCCTTGGGGGCGAAGACGAGGTCGAGGTTCGAAGCTGCACCAGCGGCACCGAAGGTGACCGAGGTGTTGCCGTTCGTGACCGTTGCCCATGCAGTTGCACCGACAGTGCCAGCGAAGACAGCGACGTTGGTGCCGCTTGCGTCACCGATGTTGACCACGTCGCCCAGCAGGTTCAGGTTTGCACCCGTGCCGCCAGCAACAGTCATGTCGTAGCCGTCGTCAGCTTGGATCACACCAACACCGGTTTCACCGATGATGACGTGGCCAGCGCCTTGAGCAGCCAGACGAAGGTCAACGTCTGCGTTCGTGCCTTGGGCACCCAGCTTCACTTGGTCAGAAGTGCCGAAGTCCATCACCAGCGAGGTGTTGGTGTTCGCAGTCGAGATCGCATTGACGACGACGGCGGCGTTGCCACCAACGTCGAGGGCCATCGTGATCGACTTCTCAGCGACGTGAACGTAGTTCAGGTCGTCGATGGTCTTGATGGTGTCTTGCGACAGGGTAGCAACCGTCTCGGCCAGAGCCGCGATGGCGTTATCCAGCATGTCGTCGGCGTTTGCCAGCGTGTTTGCAGTTGCGATGTAGTTCGCACCGGCATTCGCGACGTAGGCACCCGAGGTAGACAGACCAGCACCAGCTTCGATAGCGTCGATTTCCGCTTGCGCGTTGGCGATATCCGAAGTGTGGACTGCGTCAGCAGCAACGCGAGCGTTGGTTTCTGCCGAGATGGCAGCAGCATTGACGCCGTCGGCGGCGATACGTGCGTTGGCTTCATCCGAAGTGGCTTGAGCCGCAGCAGCAACCGCGTTGGTGATGTCCGACGAGAGTTGGTTGTCAGCAGCGATACGAGCATTGGCTTCAGCCGCGATGGCGGCGTTAGCCGAGACTGCGGAGTTTTCCAGCACTTCGACGCGGCCCGTGAGGGTCACGACATTTGCATTGGTGTTGGCAATGTCCGAAGTATGGACCGAGTCAGCAGCAACGCGAGCGTTGGTTTCGTCCGAGATCGCTTGAGCGTTGACGGCATCAGCAGCAACGCGAGCGTTGGTCTCTGCGGAAATAGCAGCCGCGTTCACACCATCAGCAGCGATGCGGGCATTGGCTTCGTCCGAAGTGGCTTGCGCCGCAACGGCCGCTGCGTTGGTGATGTCCGAACCCAGTTGAGTGTCAGCCGCGATACGTGCGTTGGCTTCGTCCGAAGTGGCTTGAGCCGCAGCAGCAACCGCGTTGCCAATGTCCGAAGACAGAGCAGCGTCAGCAGCAATACGTGCGTTGGCCTCGTTCGAAACGGCGCCTGCGGTCAGGGCGTCGCCAGCGATACGTGCGTTGGCTTCGTCCGAAACTTCCTGCTGGCGAGCAGCAGTGTAGGTTGCAGAGACCGAGACTTGATAACCAGTGTCAACCGAACCATCGACCGTGATCGACGAGTCACCAGCACTGATTTCGAACTGAGTTGCAGACAGAACGTCCCACGAAGAAGCAGCGTTGCCGCTGTTGTTGTGGACGACACCGTCGTTCAGGAAGACGTGGAACGGAAGCGCACCATCATCAGCACCAATGAGGTAACCATCGCTGGTTGCCTTGTAATACCAGCCCGGTTGGGCGCTGGCATTCATGACAACGGCGTTGCCTGCGTCCGGGCCGGGATCAACCGTGCCTTGATACAGGAAGGCGCCCGAGAGCGAACCCACCGAGTCATCGACATACTTCTTGGTTGCGGCTTCGAAGTCCGTGGTCGGCGTGGCCAGATCAACAATGTTGAAACCACCCATATCCAGATTGCCGGTCATGGTGACCGAACCATCCTTCAGAACTGCGTTTGCCGACAGTTGAATCAGTGCGACTGCCGTGTTTGCAATATCCGAGGACAGAGCAGAATCGGCGGCGACGCGAGCGTTGGTTTCTGCCGAGATAGCAGCAGCGTTGACGCCATCAGCAGCGATACGTGCGTTGGCTTCGTCCGAGATCAGACCTGCGTTCACTGCGTCAGCAGCGATGCGGGCATTGGCTTCGTCGGAGATCAGACCTGCGTTCACTGCGTCAGCAGCGATGCGAGCGTTGGCTTCGTCCGAAGTGGCTTGAGCCGCAACGGCCGCTGCGTTGGTGATGTCCGAAGACAGTTGGTTGTCGGCTGCGATACGCGCGTTGGCCTCAGCAGCGATTGCGGCATTTGCCGACACTGCGGAGTTTTCCAGCACTTCGACGCGGCCGGTCAGGGTGGCGACGTTGGAGTTGGTGTTGGCGACATCAGAGGTGAGACCGCTAACCAGACCAGTGACCGAAGAGACGTTTGCATCGGTGTTTGCCAGATCGCTGGTCAGACCAGCAACGGCGGCATCGGTGTTTGCCAGATCGCTGGTCAGACCAGTGACTTCCGACAGAGCCAGAGCGGCGTTGCTTTCGGCTGCTGCGGCGACTGCCGAGACATTGCCGATGGCGCCGTCAAGGATTTCCACGGCGTCAACAACCGAAACGGCGTTGGCGAGATAGTTGCCTGCTGTGATGGTGAAGGAGCCGTCCGTGCCCAGACCGACCGAGGTTTCGATCAGGTCAACTTCGGCCTGAACAGAACCTTCATTGGCCACGATGTTGGCGATGGAGTTCGCCAGAGCGGAGTCGGCGGCGGCGCGGGTAGCGGCTTCTGCGAACAGAGCAGCGTCGAGCTTGGCGTCGGCATCTGCCAGCGAAGTTGCGTTTGCGAGGTAATTGGTGCCGACCGGCGCCACATAGTGACCGTCTGCGCCAAGGCCAGCACCAGTGATGGTGTTGGAAACGTCAGAGGCGACAGCCGCTACGTTTGCGTTGATGCTCGTAACAGCATTTGTGTGCTGCCCGAACGTGATAGCGTCGCCGGATTCGGAGCCGTCTGCGATTTGGAAACGGACAAACGCGTTGCCCGCTGCATTCTTCGCAGCGAAGGTGCCAGCGGTCTGGATAAGCTGTGCGCCACCCTTACCAAACTGGACCCCGGCGCCAACACCAACGATACCGAAGTTCTTGATATTAGCCATTAATGTATTCTCCTATAGGTTTTGAGAACGTGCGGAGAAAACAGGCTAATGTCTTCGCCACAGCAGTGGTGTTATTTATCCGGGGGTCTGGATTGTTCTGGTATAGTATTAGATGTAGGTAATCGCGACGACCGCGTTGCCGACGGTTGCCCCCGCCGCGCTAAAGTAGAAGTTGATTTGAGTATCCGAACCACTCGTATAGGTATAAGAAGGGGTGGTCGAATAGTCGCCAACTGCGGTCAGATCGTTTTGATCCACAGTCATCAATCGAGTGTTGTCGCCGGAATCACCAACCGTCACGGTTGCCGGAGCATTGAATGCTTCGAGCACGGTGACTGTGACGAACGAAACCCTACGGCCGTTCGAGATGGTGTGGATTGCAGTCGGCGAAGAGGAAGCCGGAGTGAGCGCCACTTCGACAGACTGAGCGTCGGTCTCGGACGAATCCTTATCCGACAGCTTCACCCACACTTCATCAGCCGTGAAGATATACTGCGCCCATTCGCCATTGCCGGTGTCCTGCACGAATGCTTGGTCACCGATCAATGCGGAGATAGCATCACGTCCCGCGATGTTCGGAACGACGTAGGTAGAAGTCCGACGGATGCCCTGATCTATATACAGAGCAGATGCTTTGACGCCGCTTTCGCCACTCAGTAGACCGAAGTCTGCCGTCGGCGAACCCATCGTGTCAAAGAGATCAATCGCGCGAGCGTCGGACGCCGTCAGCACCACAAAGGCGGTGGTAGAAGCCGGGGTAACGAGCGGAAGACCAGTCGATGAGGAACTACCTGCGAAGGGGTTGCCGCCAGCATCATTCGAAATGTTCGTGATCGTGACCGCGTTTCCGACGCTGTCCGTCAGGCGAAGTTGAACACCGTAGGTGCCACTAAACACCGAAGCCACGATATCGGGGATGTTCGCTGCGGTAATGTCGGTCACGATGTCGGTCATATCGGCGTAACCCGGTGTGCCGAAAGCAAGCTCACCATTGGTCGTAGTCGTGAATGTGACTGTCACACCGTTGATAGATGCAGAACTCGGGACTTGGACATATCCAACAGGAGTGGTGGTAGCTTCAACGATGGTCGGACCAATGATAGATGAGGCCACGACACCAGTTTGACTCTGGAAAGCATTCACCGCAGAGACCATATCTGCACTGCTGCCAGTATTCCCAACCGTGATAGTTTGACCATTCAGAGTGAAGGTGTTCCCCGGTGTCGTCGAGGCACCCGAGATTGTTCCCG
>Ga0105248_10000373_pt1 | contig 52186 bp, 59 predicted proteins | sample KBSS34metaG_FD_81524 | JGI IMG/M metagenome (GOLD analysis project Ga0105248, IMG submission 81524) | Switchgrass rhizosphere microbial communities from Kellogg Biological Station, Michigan, USA - KBS S3-4 metaG | ecosystem: Host-associated > Plants > Roots > Rhizosphere > Soil | place... | reverse complement strand
GGTTGTAGCTCAGTTGGTAGAGCGCTGGCTTGTGGTGCCGGATGTCGCGGGTTCGAGTCCCGTCATCCACCCCATGTTCGTCGCCTCGTCGCCCGTGCTGTCCAGCACGGACCTCGAGCGCGACACCACGACCGAATCGCGGATCTCGCCAGACGTCCCGTGGCAGACGGTGGTGTGGAACGATCCGGTCAATCTCATGTCGTACGTGACCCACGTCTTCCGCAGCTATTTCGGCTACTCGAAGCCCGAGGCCGAGCGGCTGATGCTGCAGGTGCACAACGACGGACGGGCCATCGTCGCGACCGGCCCGCGCGAAGAGATGGAGCGGCACACCGAGGCCATGCACGAATACGGCCTCTGGGCGACGGTCGACCGGGTCTCGTGATGCCGGCATGAGGATCGAACCCGAGGTCACGGGGGTGCTGATCGAGCTGACGCCGATGGAGCGTCGGCTGCTCTCCACTCTGCTCACGCAGTACGACGAGCTGGTTCATGACCAGCTGGATGACAGCGATCTGACCGGCGATCCCGCGCTCGGGCGGCTGTTCCCCAACGCGTATCCGGATGACGATGAGGCCGCCGCCGAGTTCCGCCGCTACACCCGCGACGGCTTGATCGAGCGCAAGACGGCGAACTCCGGGCTCATCTCGGCGGCGTTGATGGCCTCGTCCGACGACGAGCGGCTCACCGTCGCGCGGGACGACGCCGAGCACTGGCTGCCGGCACTCACCGACCTGCGCCTCGTGCTTGCGGAGCGCCTCGGCATCCATGAAGATGGCGACCCGCTGCCCGAGAACGAGCTCGCCGACGTCTACGACTGGCTGGGAGAACTGCAGTGGGCGCTCGTGGAAGCCCTGGACTGATGCTCGAGCTGGATCGCGCCGCCTTCGAGAAGCTGGTCATCGACGAACTCGACCTGCTGCCCGACGAGATGGTCGAGGGGATCGAGAACGTGGTGTTCGTCACCGAAGACCGGCCGGAAGACGGCTCACTCAGCCTGTTCGGGCTGTATCAGGGCATCGCCATCACCCACCGCGAGCGGTACGGCTTCGGCGAACTGCCGGACCGCATCGTGATCTATCGCGAGCCGATGCTGCACGCCTGCCGAACGATGGACGAGCTGCGCGATCAGGTGCACGTGACCCTGGTGCACGAGATCGGCCACTACTTCGGGCTCGACGACGACGAGCTGCACCGGCTGGGATGGGCGTGACAATCGCGGCACCCCGTGTCAACCTGTTGGGCATGCGCACGCGTCGTAGGGGTATGAACAGCCGCCTTGTCTCGCTCATCCTCATTCCTGCCGCCCTCGCACTGGCCCTGACCGCCTGCACTGTGGGGCCGGGTGGCGGTGCCTCCGGCGATCCGGGATCGGGCACCGGCTCGTCCGGATCCGCATCCGGCCCGCACGGCGGCGACACGCGCTGTGTCACCGGCACCTGGGACCTCGACGTGCCCGGCACCGGCGATCAGATGCTGAGCTACCTGAGCGGCAAAGGCATCCCGATGACGTCGGTCACCGGCAGCGGTCCCATCACGATGGACATCGCCGGCGACGGGACGATGACCTACACGACCGGCGCCACCTATGTCATGAACGCGCAGGTCGGCGGCTTGCCGATGGTCATCACCCAGGTGCAGTCCGGCGCCAGCCATGGCCACTGGGCGTGGGCGAGCGGAAGCGTGCTCACGATGGACTTCAGCGGCTGGGTCAACGAGATCACCTTCGCCACCACGGTCACCGTGGGCGGCCGGGCCGCTGACATCCCCTTCGATGTGCCGGACCAGGGGCCGGGCTCGACGCCACTCGCGGTGACCTGCACGGCGCACTCACTCACGTTGAAGGCCGACGCCTCACCCTTCGTGCTGAGCTTCAGCCGGGAGTAGTCGAACCGGTCGCGTTCTCGTCGATCACGACATCGGCGAGCACGCGCGGGTTCTCACGGGCGATGAACCGGTCTTCCTGAGCCGCCCAGACCTGCCAGAACTCGTCGAATCGCCCGTCGTCGCGCGCCGCTGAGCGCCGACGGCGTTCCGCGGCGCCCACATCGATCCAGATGCCGAAGGTCGCGAGGGCGCGGTTGGTGCGGCTGAGTGCGCCGCATCCCTCGATCACGAGAGCGCGGTCCGGATCGAGCGGATGCCACTCCGCCGGCCGCGAGGACGTCCAGTCCCAGCGCGTCCACCCGGGGTCGCGGGCGCGCAGCACCGTCTCGTGCACCGCCTCGGATCCGGCCTCCAGCCCCTCCCACCCCGGATACAGGTCGTCGAGGCTGACGAGTTGCGCATCCAGACGTGGAGCGAGGGCCTCGGCCAGCACGGTCTTGCCGGCCCCGGAGCGGCCGTCGATGAGCACGACCCGGCGACGGCCGCCCGCGGCATCGCGGATGGCGGTTGCGACTTCGTCGAGCTCGCGGCCGGCTCCGCCGACACCCTGCACGTCAGCCACCGATGAACGCCCACTGCCCGGTGACCACCGCAGCCGTGACCGCCGTCGCTGCGATGACTCCGCTCAGCGCGAGAAGGAACACCTCACGGGCGCCGAACGCAGACGGGCGCGCCCAGGTGCGAGTCGTCGTGCCGCCGAAGCCGCGCGCCTCCATCGCGGTCGCGAGCGCACTCCCTCTGCGGATCGAGAGCACGAACAAGGCGAAGGCGAGACCGGCGAATCGACGGATCCGGGCTCGGTCGGCCACCCCTCGCGCGCGACGGGCGAGCTCGAGCGTGCGCCAGTCCTCGCGCATCAGACCCGCCAGCCGGAACGCCGCGAGGCCGCCGAGAACGAAACGTGACGGAAGACGCAGCACCTGGGCGAGACCATCGGCGAGGTCGGTCGCGTCGACGGTCGCGAACAGGGCGACGGCCGGCAGCGCGATCGCCAGCACCCGCAAGACAGTGACAAGAGCCAGGTGCAGCGATCCCTCGGTGATCTGGACGAAGTACCAGGTGACATAGGCATGCCCCGAGGCACGACCGTAAAGCGCGATCGTGATCGCGGCGAGGGGCGCGGCGATCCAGACCGGCGCGGTCCGGCGCCAGAATGCCGACCAGCTCAGGCCCGCGAACGGCAAGAGACTCAGCTCGAGCGCGAGGGCCACGCCGGCAGAGACGGCATCGACCGAGAGGGCGAGCGTGATCGCGATCAGCAGCGCCGCGGCGAGTTTGGCGACCGGGTTGATCGCGGCCGGACGGACGTTCGACACGGGGAGCCCGCTCATCCGGGGGTCTTCGCCAGGGCGAGTTCGCGCGCGCCCACCGCAGCGACGAACCACGGATCGTGGGTGGCGGCCACCACCGCCGTCCCCATCGAGCGCACCTCGTCGAGCATGTCGACGAGAGCGGCCCAGGTGACCGCATCCTGGCCGAAGGTGGGCTCATCGAGCACCAGCACACGAGGACGCGTCGCGAGCACGGCGCCCACCGAGAGCCGCCGCTGCTGGCCGCCGGACAGCGTGAACGGGTTCGCGTCGGCCAGGGCGGCGAGACCGAGGCGCGCGAGCAACTCATCGACACGCGAGGCGACCTCGGCGGCGCCGAGCCGGAGCGCACGCGGCCCGATCGCGAGCTCGTCGCGCACGCTCGCCGCCAGGAATTGGTGCTCAGGCGACTGGAACACCGATCCGATGCGGGTCAGCAATTCGCGGGAGCGCCAGCGGATCGGCAACGGTCCGGCTGTCGACGCGAGGTCGACAGTCGCCCTGACCTGTCCGGCGGCCGGGGCGATCAGGCCACCGAGGGTGAGGGCCAGGGTGGTCTTGCCCGACCCGTTCGGGCCGGTCAGGGCCACCGCTTCTCCCCCGTCGATGTCCAGCTCGAGCGGCGTCGTGACCGTCGCGGCGAGCGGACGGCCGGGAACGCGTGCGAGCGTGAGCGATTCCGCGGTGAGCAATACGGGGTGTTCGGTGAGAGCCGGTCGGCGGGAGATCCGCGGCTCGCGCCCGGGCACCCAGACGCCAGCAGCCGCCAGCGCCTCGCCCTGCTGGGCAAGAACCGTGCGAGGTTCGCCGTCGGCCGCGATTCCGCCATCGGCACCGAGCACCACGATGCGGTCGACGACGTCGAGCCACGCCTCCACCCGATGCTCGACGATCACGGCCGTCGACCCCGACCGGGCCAGCACGGCTGCCACCGCGTCGCGCACCTCGAGCACGCCATCCGGATCGATATTGGCCGTCGGCTCGTCGAGCAGCATCAGCCCGGGCCTCATCGCGAGCGCCCCGGCGAGCGCGAGGCGCTGCTTCTGCCCCCCGGATAGTGCATCGGTCGGATGATCGAGAGGCACCGCCAGCCCGACCAGCTCGAGGGCCTCGCGCACCCGGATCCACAGCTCTTCGCGGGGCACCCCGAGGTTCTCGCAGCCGAAGGCGACGTCGTCTCCCACCCGCGACATGATCACTTGCGAATCGGGATCCTGGAGCACCAGCCCGACCGAGCCGCGCACGGCACGGGGATCATGTCCACCGACCGTGAGAGTGCCGACCGCGTCACCCTCGTCGTCGCCGAGCACGCCGGCCAGCGCCGCGAGCAGCGTCGACTTTCCGGACCCCGAGGGGCCGAGCAGCAGTACCCGTTCGCCCTGCTGAACCGTCACGTCGATGTCGTGCAGTGCCCATGCCTTGCGGGTCGCGTGCCGCCAGCCCCATCCGCGCGCTCGGACAACGACCGGCGAGCCGAGATCGGCCCGCCGTGTCGAAGCGGAGGAAGAGATCGTCGTCGCCCTCAGACCCTCGCCGCGCCCTGGCGTCCGGACGCGAAGCGGCTCAGTGCGCCGGTCGCGGCGAGAGCTCGGGTGAGCAACCACGACACCAGTCCCCCGAGCAGTGCACCCGAGATCGCGAAGCAGATGAGGTAGACGGTGGCGAAGAACGCGGCGGAACCCGGGTAGTAGAAGATCAAGTCGAGGATCCCGCCGCCGACTCCCGCAAGCGCGCCGGCAAGAATCGCGGTGACGACTCGCCAGCTCGCATACAGGAACAGCGCGAAGATCAGCTCGGCGCCGATCCCCTCGACGACGCCGTAGACGATGGTGAGCGGGCCCCACTGATTACCGATCAACGACTCGACCACCGCGGCCACCAATTCGGCGAACAGAGCGGCACCCGGCTTGCGGATGATGAGCGCGGCCAGCACGCCGGCGATCAGCCAGATCCCGTAGGTCAGCGATTGCAAGCCCGGCAGCAGCACTTCGAGGCCGTGCGCCGGCACGTTGTAGATGAGGTTCCACGCCCAGTAGATGACTCCCCCGGCGACGCCGATGACGGCGGCCACCACGATGTCGACGACGCGCCAGCGCCAGATGACCTTGGGCCGGGACGGGGATGCGGACGGGGATGCGGTTGATGCTGACATGACGTGCCTCTCGTAGGTGAGTGAGGGCACGGGATTCGAGATGGGCTGGACGCCCGATTGCCTCCCTGCGCCGGCATGATCCGGATCAGGTTCGACGGTCGAAGCTTGGATCAGCTTCCTCTCAGCCCGGCACACCGGACTCCCGTGTTTCGTCGTCCAGCTTAGCTAGGCTGTGCGGCACCTCCAACCCATCAGCATCCAGGCCTCCGACCCGAAGGGAGCCGCGTGGACCGCCGCCGCTTCCTCACCCGCGTCGGCCTCGGCGTGCTCGGGCTCGGGCTCGGCGCCGGCGCGATCGCCGCCGGTGACATCGTCGCGGGCGGCCTGCTGCCCGCGCCGCACCCGTCTCTGCATCCGCGAGGGATCGGCGCACCCCGCGCGGAACCGCATCCGATTCCCGGGGCGGCGAAACTGCCGCCGTACTTCGAGCCGCCGCACCTGACCAAGGTCGCCCTGCCGGGCGGGACGCTCTACGGTCTTCCGGGGCACGGCAACCTGATGGCGCTCACCGTCGACGATGGGGCGAGCAGCGAGGTCGTCGCCGCCTACACCGAGCTGTCGCGCCGCACGGGCATGCGGCTCACGTTCTTCGTCACGAAGAAGTACCCCTCGTGGGCCGAGAATGCGACCGCAATGCGCCCGCTGGTCGAGAGCGGCCAATTGCAGCTCGGCAATCACACGGTGAGCCATCCGGACCTCACCAAGCTGTCGACCGGAGCCATCCAGGCCGAGTTGACCGGGTGCGGCGACTTCATCCTGAGCACCTTCGGAGTGGAGGCCGCACCTTACTTCCGACCGCCATACGGTTACCTCGATGCCCATGTGCACGCGGCGGCGCGCGCGATCGGGTACACCCAGCCGGTGCTCTGGTACGGGTCGCTGTCCGACTCCGCCCGCCTCACCGAAGCGCAAGTGGTGCAGTTCGCGCAGACCTGGTTCCTGGCCCAGCACATCGTCATCGGGCACGCGAACTTCGACCCGGTGACGCACGTGTTCGATCAGCTCATGCAGCTCATCCGGGACCGTGCACTGCAGCCGGTCACGCTCGACGACGTGTTCACGCGTTGACGGGTCTCGGTCTCGATACGCCGCTTCGCGGCTACTCGACCGCCTAGGGGGCGGTCTCTCCGGGCAGCAGGACGTCGGTCGGGCTGTCGTCGATGAAGCCGATCGCGGCGAACTCCAGCTTGGCGAAATCGACGGCCGGGTCGCGAGTGAGGGTGTTGTCGATCACGTAGGCGATGTTGACCGCGAGGTCCCTCATCCCACTGCTGAACGACTCGCCGACCAGACGGGTGCAGATCACGATCCCCTGCACCGCGATCAGCTCGCCCTGGGCATCTCGGGTGATCGATTCGGGGTGCACGCGAGCCAGATCGAATCCGGCCGGTGGCCGGAAGGGGATCGGGCGCTCCGCGTAGCAGAGGACGTAGTCCGACCGGTCGGAGCCGGGGATCACCCGGATCACGCGGGCCCGAAGCGGCAGCACGGCGGAGAGCTCATCGGGCCCGACATCCAGTCTCGTGATGACGAAGGAGGGCATGACCCCAGCGTGCCAGAGCGGGGCGACTCAAACGAATCATTACCGGCGCGGCGCGCCCGATTCACCCGCGACCGAGGCCGCGAGCAGCGCAACCACGTTCGCGCCGCCCTTGGTCGATTGGCGGCCGACTTCGACGAAGCCGAGGCGGGCGTGGAAGGCGAGCGAGCCGGGATTCGGCGGCTCGATATTGACCTCGCACAGCACTTCGGCGGCTCCGACCCTGCGTGCCTCGGCGAAGACGGCCCCGTACAGCCGGGGGCCAAGGCCGCGACCGCGCAGGTGGGCGGCGAGCACGATGCGATCCACGTAGACGAAGGTGGTGCCGAGTTCGCGCGCGCGGGCTGTGAAGAAGAGGTAGTTCTCGCTCTGATAGTCGAGACCGGGAGGCATCCCGAGCACGAACCCGGCCGCGGCACCGTCGTCGACGACCACCACTACCGAGCTCATCCCGATCAACTCGACCATTTCGGCTGCGGGAGTAATCGGCACGGCCGGGTATGCCGCGTCGTTCACGGCGACGAGCGCGTCGAGATCGTGGTCGCGATAGGGGCGCAGGATCGGGTCGCTCACCCGGCCAGGCTAGCTCGCCGGCGCGTAGGGCACGTTCGCGTACTGGCGGATCCACTCCAGCGAATCGATCAGGGTGCCCGAGGCGTCTTCGATGCCGAAGTGCAGGTGCGCTCCCGTGCTCGCCCCGGTGCTGCCGACTCGACCGATCAACTGGCCGCGAGTCACCTTCTGGCCGACGGCGAGCTGCAACGAGCCGAGCTCCATGTGACCGTAGAGGCTGCTGAAGGTGACGCCGTCGATGCTGTGGCGGATGATCGCGTACACGCCGAGAGAGCCCGAGGGATTGCCGACCTCGGTGACCACCCCGTCGGCGATCGCCGCGATCGGCGTGCCCCTCCCGGGGTCGAAGTCGGTGCCCTGGTGGAACGACGAGCAGCCGGCGCACGGCGCCACCCGGTAGCCGAACCCGCTGGCGACCGGACTCGACGGATCGACCGGCCACTGCACCGTCGTGTAGCTGCTGACCTCGAACGCGTCGCGACCCAGGTCGACCGGTTGGCGCACCGCCGTCGAGACGGCCATGCTCTGCACCCCGACCACCTGGTTGACGAGTTCTTGGGCAGCGGCTTGGGCCGGAATTTGGTGGATGCCGACGGCCAGCGCCGCGAACGCGGTCGCCGAAATGGCCAGCACCGAGCGGTTGACCCGCAGGAAGCCGATGAGTGGATGGTCGGAACGCGCGGACGAAGACTTCTGAAACACAGAACGGAACTTTCGAGTAGGGCGCGGCACCGTGCACACGCGGAACGCCTAGGTTGCGTTCTCAAATGAGGTGGACCCACGTCGCCGTTCTGCACGGTGGATAACATCACACCGGAACCAGCGGGGTCGGAACCATGCTTATCGATGAACCTGGACAGACCCTGGCAAGGGCCGGCGGGCGGCGCCGCAGCTCGCCGAACAGGTACCGTCAAGAGCATGCAGCTCTGGCCAGGGACCGCGTACCCGCTCGGCGCGACCTTCGACGGCAACGGCACGAACTTCGCCCTGTTCAGCGAGGCTGCCGACGGCGTCGAGCTGTGCCTCTTCGACGAAGATCTCGTCGAGACCAAGGTGCAACTCACCGAGGTCGATGGCTACGTGTGGCACGGGTACCTGCCGGGAGTGCAACCCGGGCAGCGCTACGGCTACCGGGTCTCCGGCCAGTGGGACCCGAGCAAGGGCCTGCGCTGCAACCCGGCCAAGCTGCTGCTCGACCCCTATGCCAAAGCGGTCTGCGACGACATCCACTGGGGTCAGTCGCTGTTCTCGTACGATTTCGCAGATCCGTCGCAGCTCAACACCGACGACTCGAGTCGAGACACGATCCACGGGGTCGTCGTCAACCCCTTCTTCGACTGGTCGGACGACCGCCAGCTCAAGGTCCCCCTCGCCGACACGGTGATCTACGAGGCGCACGTCACAGGGCTCACGAAGCTGCACCCCGACGTTCCCGAGGCGCAGCGCGGCAGCTACAGCGGGCTGGCGCATCCCTCGGTCATCGCCCACCTGCAGAAGATCGGCGTCACGGCGATCGAGCTCATGCCGGTGCACCAGTTCGTCGACGACGACGCGCTCCAGCAGAAGGGGCTCAGCAACTACTGGGGCTACAACACGATCGGATTCTTCGCCCCGCACGCCGCGTACAGCTCGTCCGGGGCGGTCGGCCAGCAGGTGCAGGAGTTCAAGGGGATGGTGCGGTCGCTGCACGCGGCCGGCATCGAGGTCATCCTCGACGTGGTCTACAACCACACGGCCGAGGGCAATCAGCTCGGCCCGACGCTGTCGATGCGCGGGATCGACAACGCGGCGTACTACCGGTTGGTGGATGACCACCCCGAGTACTACATGGACTACACCGGAACCGGCAACTCGCTCAACGCAGGCAACCCGCACACGCTGCAGCTCATCATGGATTCGCTGCGCTACTGGGTCACCGAGATGCACGTCGACGGGTTCCGCTTCGATCTGGCGGCCACCTTGGCCCGCGAGTTCTACGAGGTCGACAAGCTGTCTGCGTTCTTCGATCTGGTGCAGCAAGATCCGATCGTCTCGCAGGTGAAGCTGATCGCCGAGCCCTGGGACGTCGGCCCCGGCGGCTACCAGGTCGGCAATTTCCCGCCGGTCTGGACCGAGTGGAACGGCAAGTACCGCGACACGGTGCGCGATTTCTGGCGTGGCGAGCCGGCGCGGCTCGGCGAGCTGGCATCCCGTCTCACCGGCTCCTCCGATCTGTACGAGAACACGGGACGCCGACCGGTCGCATCGATCAACTTCGTCACGGCGCACGACGGCTTCACGCTTCGCGACCTGGTGTCGTACAACAGCAAGCACAACGAGGCCAACGCCGAAGACGGCAAAGACGGCAGCGAAGACAACCGGTCGTGGAATTGCGGGGCAGAAGGCGACAGCGACGACCCGGCGATCATCGCGCTGCGCAGCCGGCAGCAGCGCAACTTCTTGGCCACGCTGCTGCTGAGCCAGGGCGTGCCGATGATCCTGCACGGCGACGAACTCGGCCGCACCCAGCAGGGCAACAACAACGGATACGCCCAGGACTCCGAACTCACCTGGGTGCACTGGGATCAGGCCGATCAACCCCTCATCGAATTCACGGCGGCGATCGCCCGGCTGCGGCGCGACCATCCGACCTTCCGGCGAAGCCACTTCTTCGACGGCCGGCCCGTCGCGCGCGGGCAGGGTGAGCCCCTTCCCGACATCGAGTGGCTGAAACCCGACGGCACAGCGATGCGTCCGGACGACTGGGAGGCCGGATTCGGCCGAACACTCGGGATGTACCTGAACGGCCGGGGCATCCATGGCGTCGACGCCCGCGGCCAGCGGCTCTCTGACGTCGGGTTCCTGCTCTACTACTCGGCGCACGATGACGCGGTGCCGCTGGTGCTCCCGGATGCCGACCACGGCACGAGCTGGGACGTCATCGTCGACACGGCAGGCAACCACGTCGACGGCGACAGTCTGGCCGCGGGAGCCGCCTGCAGCGTCGGAGCGCACACCCTGCTCGTGCTGCGCGAGCACACCCAGGCCGCGGCCGGCGACGCCGCCGTCAGCGCGACGCTCGGGCCGGCGACCGCTGTCGGGACGACAGCATCGCCGACGTCGACCGGCTAATTGTTCTGATCTTCAGGTAAACCCCCTGGCGCATCCCAGCCCGCTGTGCTGAAGTACGTGGTGAGGGAGCATCGTACTCAGCGGCGGGCAGGCGGGAGGCACCATGAATCGCACATTCGAGGCCGTGGAGACGGCCGAAGAACGGTCGACCGCGCCCAGCAGCAGCGACCTGGCGGATCCCGCAGAGGCGCCCGCCATCTCGGTGGCAGAAGTCATCGCAGGTATCCATCGCGTCGCGCTGGGCACCACGACCGTCGGTTACGTTCAATACACCGGCGATCGTTTCGTGAGCCTGCTCGGAAGCGTCTACAACACATCGGTCGAAGTCGGGCAGACGCTGACCCTCGACACGGCGGTACGCAGGCTGCTGCTCGCCTGAGCCAGGCGCGCGTGCCCTAGAGTTTCGCGCGTGAGCAACCCTCGCGGCGCAGACGCCACCTCGTCGATCGACCTCTCGAAACGCGACCTCACCCTCGACCTCGCCCGAGTCTTCGCGGTGCTGCTGGTGGTGGTCATCCACCTCCTCGAGGTGGGAGTCGGCACCGGCCCGCATGGCCTGACCATCAGCCGGCCCCTGGAGCATCAGCCCTGGTTCAATGCCCTGACCTGGGTGTTCCAGATCATGCCGCTGTTCTTCGTCGTCGGCGGCTTCGCCAGCCTGACCGCCTGGCGCAGCCTCGGCCGGCGCGGAGGAGGCGCTGCCGACTACGTCAAGACCCGGGTGCTCCGCCTCGCCCAGCCCGCCTTCCCGCTGTTCGTGTTCTACGTGGTCGTCGTCGGTGCAGCGACTCTGATCGGGGTCGACCCGAAGCTGCTGGGTCCCGTGGTGCTCGGTGCCGGGTCCCCCCTGTGGTTCCTCGCCGCGTACGGCCTCTGCCAGGCGCTCGTGCCGTTCGCCGTCCACTGGCATCTGCGTGCACCGAAGCGCACCGTGCTGGTCCTCCTGGTGGGGGCGATCATCGTGGATGCCGCGCGCTACAGCACCGGCAACAACACCGTCGGGCTGCTCAACCTGTTCTTCGTCTGGGTGCTGATCCAGCAGTTCGGCTTCTGGTATGCCGACGGATGGTTCGACCGCCGCTCCTGGTGGCAACTGGTGCTTGTGGCTCTCGCGAGTTGGGCGACGCTGTTCCCGTTGACGATCTGGGGGCCGTACTCCCCCGACATGCTGACCGACCTCAACCCGCCGACCGTCCCGCTGATCGCGCTCGGACTGTCGCAGGCCTGCGCGTTGCGGCTTCTTCGCCCCGCGCTCGCCCGGCTGATGCGCACCCGAGGGGCACGTGCGACGGTCTTTCTGATCGGCAGCCGGTTGATGACCGTCTATCTGTGGCACCTGCCGATCATCATCATCCTGGCCGGGGTGGCACTGCTGATCCCGGGGGCCAGCCCCGAGCCGGGCTCGGCCTCGTGGTGGTGGTCGCGCATCCCGATCTACGCGCTCGTGCTCGCCCTGCTGTTCGTGCTGTCGCTGCTGGTCGGTCGCTGGGAGCAGCCGCGCGAGGTCGGCCCGACGCCTCCCGGGTGGGTGGTGGCGGTGGCCGCGGCCCTCACGATCGTGCCGCCGACCCTGATCATCCAGTACTTCCTCGATCTGAGGCTGGCGATCGTCGGAGCGGTGTGCTTCGGGGTCGCGATCCTGATGCTGGGGAGATGGCCGCGGGCGAAGGGGTTGCGCGACCCCGCGCCGTCAGCGAGGGCGGCATCAAGCGCCTAGGGTCGAAGGCATGAAGTCGACGTTCCTCTACGCTCCCGGTGACATCCGAGTCGAGGAGGTACCCGACCCGGTCATCCTCGCCCCCGGCGACGCGATCGTGCGCGTCACGGCGGCCTGCGTCTGCGGTTCCGACCTGTGGCCGTACCGAGGCGTGCGGACCTTCGGGCACCCGATCTCGATGGGCCACGAAATGGTCGGGATCGTCGAAGAGGTCGGCGCGGACGTCACCACGGTGAAGCCGGGCGACTTCGTCATCTCACCGTTCAGCTTCAGCGACAACACCTGCCAGTCGTGCCGCGCCGGGTTCCAGTCGGCCTGCGACCACGTCGCGTTCTTCGGATCGACGGATCACGAGGGCCTGCCGACGGTCGGCGCGCAGAGCGAGCTCGCGCGCATCCCGATGGCCGATGGCTCGCTGGTCGTCGTGCCCGCTCCGTTCGACGAAGGGCTGGTGCCGTCCCTGCTCGCGCTGGCCGACGTGATGTCCACCGGCCATCATGCGGCCGTCTCGGCCGGGGTCGGTCCGGGCGCCGTGGTGGTCGTGGTCGGCGACGGCGCCGTCGGGCTGAGCGGCGTGCTCGCGGCGTCCCGGCTGGGCGCCGAGCGGGTCATCGCGATGAGCCGCCACGACGACAGGGCCGAGCTCGCCCGCGCCCTCGGCGCTACCGATGTGGTCGCCGAGCGTGGAGACGCCGGCGTTGCCGCGATCCGGGACCTGCTCGGCGGCGAGCTCGCCGACGCGGCCCTCGAGTGCGTCGGCACCGAGGAGTCGATGGATCAGGCCATCGGCGCGGTGCGCGGCGGCGGCCGGGTGGGCTACGTCGGCGTGCCGGCGGGCGGATCCCGCCTGCCGATCGGCGTGCTGTTCTCGCGCAACATCACCGTCGGCGGCGGGATGGCGCCGGCGCGGCACTACATCCCCGAGCTGCTGCCCGACGTGCTGAGCGGCGCGATTCACCCGGGCCAGGTGTTCGACCTCGAGTTGCGGCTCGACGACGCCGCCGAGGGCTACGCGGCGATGGACGAGCGTCGCGCCATCAAGGCTCTGCTTCGACCCTGAGCGCGAAGCTCCCGGTTCCGGCCAGAGCGCCCGGGTGCCGGCCTTGCGCCCGGACACCGACGGGCTTACAGTTTCGGCAACGCAAGGGAGCGGGGCGATGCGAACAATCAAGCGAGCGGTGTTCGGCGCCGAAATGCCCCCCGGTCCGGGGGTGCTGCACCGCCCCCTGAGAGCCGCCACGCCTGGCTACACTGGGCCGGTGACCGCCGATCCCGCCGTGACGTCTCCTGCGACGACGCCCGCGGTGATCCCCGCCCTTCCGTCCATTCCTCGAGAACGGCACAAGCGGGCGAACCTGATCGCCGTGCTCTCGCTGGCCGCCGCGACCATCGCGGTGATCGCCATCGTCATCGTCGCGATCACCCTTCGCTGAGCATCCCTCGGGCGGGTCATCGCGTCCCGTGAGGACCGAGTCCGCCGCGTTACCAATCCGTTAAATCTCTGAGCCCCCCTTTCGGGTGGCAGACTCCCCGGCTAGCGTCGAAGGTGGAAAACCGACTGGGGGGTTCGGATGACTGTTGATGTCCGTCGTATTCCGGAAGTAATCGCCGCGGGGCCTGGGGCGCACACGCCGTGGGAGGTCCGGTACGGCCGAAGGCTGCTCTATTCAGACACTCTCGCGGTCGTGGGCTCGGTCTTCGGAGCCCAGATCCTGTGGGTGAAGGTGCATGCCTGGCTCGTCCGCGAGCCGGCCATCGCGAATGCCGCCCAACCGTTCGCCACGCTCTACTCGATCGGTCTGATCGCGCTCTGGCTGGGCTTCCTGTCGTTCTTCGGCAGCCGGGATTCACGCGCGCTCGGAGTCGGATTCACCGAGTTCCGCCGCGTGCTGCAGGCCTCGTTCTCGGCCTTCGGCACGCTCGCCGTGATCGTCTACCTGTTCAACCTGCAGTTGGCGCGCGGCTATTTCTTCATCGCCCTGCCCATCGGACTCGTGCTTCTGCTCGGCGCCCGGCGGCTGTGGCGCAGCTGGTTGTGCGAACAGCGCCGCGTCGGCGAGTTCTCGCACAAGGTGCTGCTCGTCGGATCGCCCGTCTCGGTGACCCACATCGCGCGCGAACTGCGACGGATGCCTCAAGCCGGCTTCGCGGTACTCGGTGCGTGCGTGCCCTCGGGGCAGGAGAGCGCCGAGGAGATCGGGCCCGAGGTCGCCATCGTCGGAGACTTCGACCATCTGATGTCGACCATCGAGAGGGTCGGAGCCGACACGGTGATCATCACCAGTTCCGACGAGCTGTCGCCGCCCCGCATCCGAGAACTGAGCTGGAAGCTCGAGCCGGGTCAGCAGCACTTGATCGTGGCGCCGAACCTGACCGACATCGGCGGCCCGCGCATCCACACCCGCCCGGTCGCCGGACTGCCGCTGATCCACGTCGAGACCCCTCGCTTCTCTGGAGGCAAGACCCACACCAAGCGGATCTTCGATGTCGTGGCGACCTCGCTCATGCTTCTGGTCCTTCTGCCGGCGATGGTCGTGATCGCCGCGGCGATCAAGCTGGGTTCGCCCGGACCTGTGCTGTTCCGGCAACCCCGGATCGGCAAGAACGGCCGCCGGTTCAACATGCTCAAGTTCCGCTCGATGGTCCCGGACGCGGAGGCCCGCCTCGACCAGCTGCGGGCCGAGGCAGACGCCGGCAACGACATCCTGTTCAAGATGAAGGACGACCCGCGGATCACGCCGGTCGGGCGGATGCTCCGGCGGTACAGCCTCGACGAGCTTCCGCAGCTCTTCAACGTGCTCAGCGGCGAGATGTCGCTGATCGGCCCGCGACCACCGCTGCGCTCGGAAGTGGAGGAGTACGAGCACCACGTGCATCGCCGGTTCCTGGTGAAACCCGGCATCACGGGCCTGTGGCAGGTGAGCGGCCGCTCCAACCTCTCCTGGGAGGAGAGCGTGCGGCTCGACCTCTACTACGTCGAGAACTGGACCCTCACGGGCGACCTGGTGATCATGCTGCGCACGGCGCAAGCGGTGCTCGCCCGGGAAGGCGCCTACTGATGTCGGCAGCGCGCGGTGGGCGACGACGAAGCGATCGGATGAATATGAAGAACAAGGGGAAGACGATGCGCATCACAGTGATCGGCTGCGGCTATCTCGGGGCGGTACACGCCGCGTGCATGGCGGAACTCGGACACGAGGTCGTCGGCATCGACATCGACGAGGCCAAGATCGCTGGGCTTGCCGCGGCGGAACCGCCCTTCTTCGAACCGGGGCTGCCCGAGCTTCTCGAGCACGCACTGGCCAGCGGACGGTTGCGGTTCAGCACCGACATGGCGGATGCCGCCGGCAGCGACGTGCATTTCATCGCGGTGGGCACGCCTCAGCGAGCGCGCGAGAACGCCGCCGATCTGCGCTTCGTGGATGCGGCGATCGAGTCGCTCATCCCCTGGCTGCGGGAGGGCGACCTCGTCGTGGGCAAGTCGACCGTTCCGGTCGGCACGGCACGCCGGCTGGCCGAGCGCCTGGCCCTTTCGGAGACGGGCGCAACGCTCGCCTGGAATCCGGAGTTCCTGCGGGAGGGGCTCGCCATCGAAGACACCCTGCATCCGGACCGGCTCGTCTTCGGACTCCCGGACGGCATCCACGAGCGGGAACGCGGACTGCTCGATCGGGTCTATGCGGTCGCGCTCAGCGACAACACGCCGCTGGTGGTCACCGACTACGAGACGGCAGAACTGGTCAAGGTCTCGGCGAACGCCTTCCTGGCGACCAAGATCTCGTTCATCAACGCGATGGCCGAGGTCTGCGAGGTGGCCGGCGCCGACGTGACGCAGCTCGCGGACGCGATCGGCTATGACGCGCGGATCGGCCGCCGATTCCTCAACGCCGGGCTTGGATTCGGGGGCGGCTGTCTTCCCAAAGACATCCGCGCCTTCATGGCGCGAGCCGGGGAACTCGGCGCCGACCAGGCGCTCACCTTCCTCCGCGAGGTCGACCAGATCAACATGCGCCGACGGGAGCGTGCCGTTGATCTGGCGCGCGAGACCCTCGGCGGTTCGTTGCTCGGTCGCCGGATCGCCGTGCTCGGCCTGGCATTCAAGCCCGATTCGGATGACGTGCGCGACTCCCCCGCGCTGAACGTCGCGGCTCAGCTGTCCCTGCAGGGTGCCGCCGTCATCTGCCACGACCCGCGGGCCGTGCCGAACGCGCGCCGCCGGTTTCCGGAACTCACCTACACGGAGTCGCTCGACGAGGCGCTCGCCGACGTGGACGCCGTCATGGTCCTCACCGAGTGGCAGGAGTACCGCGACCTCGACCCGGCGCTGACCGCTACACGGGTCGCGATGCCCAACATCGTCGACGGCCGCAACTGCCTCGATCCCGAGGTCTGGCGCGCCGCCGGGTGGCGCTACCGCGCACTCGGACGGCGTCGCGTCGAGGCGCTGGCCACTGCGCTGGCATAGGCGGCTCGGAGGCCGTCGCGCATCCGGATGCGACTGGATGCCGCGACGACCTCCGCGCTCGCCGCCGCCACGCCCGCGGCATAGTCCTGATCGTCGAAGTAGCGTCGCACCGCAGCCAGGATCTGCTCGGGCGTCTGGCCGGCATCCGGATAGCCGAGCGAGCGCATGCTGGGGATCCCCCGGGCGAGCACGGGGAGCCCGAGCGACGCCGCTTCCACGGTGGACACCGGACCGCCCTCCCACGCAGCGGTGTGCAGGTAGAGCGCGGCTGACGCGAGCCGGTGGCGCACGTCGGCGGGCGGCATCCATCCGGTGACCTCGACGCCCGCGGCACGCAACTCGGCGACCAGGGAGGGATCGCCGTCGCCGATCCAGACGAAGGCCGCATCGAGCGATGGGCGCCGCCGTGCGCCCGCGGCCACGGCGGCGAACAGCTCGGGAGCCTTCTGCGCCGAGACCCGCCCCACCGTGACGACCTCGCGCCGGCCGGGTCGCGCGGTGGGCGTGACGCCCGATGCCGACGGCTCCCAGGGCGAGGGGTTGAGCACCAGTGACACCGGGGTGCGGGCGCTCAGTCTCCTGCTGATCTCGGCCTCGCGCGGGCTGACCGCCATGGTCAGATCCTCGCGGCGAGCCAAGGCGAACTCGATCGCGCCGAACCCCCACCGCACCGGCGCCGCGACATCGCGCCGCTCCATCGCGTAGCAGTGCGGGGAGTACACCACCGCAGCATCGCGGGGCAGCACGGCCCGCGCCGCGCCCGCGAAACTGGAGTGCAGGTGGACCAGATCGGGCCGTTCGGCCTGCACCTTCTCACGCAGCCGGATGAAGAACCCGGCCAGGCCGCCCGCGTAACTCTCGTGAGCGACTTCGCCGGACCAGCTCGAGGTCTGCTGGCCGGCTCGGGCCCGCGAGAACAGCGCATGGTCGACGTCGGGCAACCCGTCGACGTAGTTGACGATGGCGGACTGGACACCGCCGCCCAGGGCCTCGGTCACATGCAGCACCCGCATCGGGGACTCCTCGGTTGCTCGGTCGCTGGCTTCTGGAAGGCTCAGTCGAGCGCCACCGGCGCCAGACCCGCGGTCGGCAGCACCCGCCACCGCCGGGCCTCCTCGATATCGGACAGTTCGATCTCGTCGGCTTCGATCACGCGGGCGAGGCCGGCATCCGCGACGAAGTTCGCCAGCTCGTCTTGATGGCCGTCGACGTGCTCCCCGTGGGCTTCGCGGCGCGGCACCACGATCGGGCGCTTGCCGAGTGAGAGCGCGGAGAGGATGGAGCCGGTCCCGGCGTGCGAGATCACGATGTCGGCGTCGGCGATCGCCGCTCGCAGCTCGGATGCGGGCATGCTGACCACCGATCGGATCCCGAGGTCGTCGACTCGCGACGGCCCCACCTGCCAGAGCACCTCCCACTCCTCGGGCAGCACGGAGTGCAGCCTGCGGATGAGTCGCTCGAACCCGTAGTGGGCGTTGCCTCCTACGGTCACCACCACGCGCGGCGTCCGGTCGGCTGGGGTGGCAGCCGCCACCTCGAATCCCTCGAACACCGAGACGGCGAACCGCCAGCGATCATTGGATGCGAATGGGTATTGCACGTAGCGCGACACCCCGGGCACGCGGTCGATCACGCGGCCGGTCGCCGATAGGGCCTTCACTCGGGTACCGCTTTCGATGTATGAGAAGGGGACCCGGAAGGTCTTCGCCGCCAGCAGGGCAGACAGGGCCATCTGGGCACCTGTGCTGTAGACGTGGTCGATCCGCTCGGACCGGAACGCGCGGCACAGGGTCAGGTAATCGCGCAGGATGCCGAGATACGCGCGCGGCGCGCGGTTCGGAAGGGTCACGACACGCTCGCCCTGCAGCAGGGACGAACTCTGCGCGGTGCGGTCGGTGACCCACACGATCTCGGCGTCGCGAGCGATCCGCGGCCGGAGCAAATGCAACTGGGTGAGGTGGCCCCCACTGGTCGCCACGAGCATGGTCGACATCTGCATCCCCTCCGGTCCGCAGACCGCCCCCGGCGACGACACTGTCGATGCTCGAACCCGCCCCCCGCGAGCTCGCCCCCATTCGGGGGTCATCTCATTCAACGACACCTCCGCGCTCGGCGGCAACCCCTGCCAGGGAACTTCAAGGTCCTCGTAACCGGGTGGTCATCCAACCAGGGTCATGCAGCACAGGCGATTCAGGCGCCGCGGCGGGGCGATTCGAGGGCCCGGCGGTAAGCCGAGACCGTGACCGCGCCGACTCGCGCGGGATCCATGGTCGACAGATCGGGACGCTCTTCCGGTGCACGTGACGTCGCGGCCGCCAGCGCGGCCTCGAGGTCGCCGGCGCTCAGTTCGCCCTCGTACAGGCGCACCCAGCCGGCATCGACCCCGGCCGCGAGTTCGGGCATCGCGCCGATCGCGGGCACCAGGACCGTGCGGTCCGCTGACAGGGCGAGCAGTGCCGCGCCCGAGTTCAGGATCCGCCGGTACGGCAGCACCACGAGATCCGAGGCGCGCAGCCAGTCCGCGATCGCGGTGTCGTCCAGCCGCCGCAGCTCCAGGCGCACCCGCGGATCGTCGGCCGCGGCCTCCCGCAACTCCGCCTCGCCCGCGCCGCCGTCCGGATGGCCGGCGACGACGACGCGCAGTCCCGGGTCGTCGAGCTCTCGCGCGGCCCGCAGCAATGACGGGAGGTTCTTGTACGGCCGCACCTGCCCGACCGCCACCACCAGCCGCGCATGATCGTCGACCCCCAGGGCTGCCCTGGCCTGGCTCCGGGCGCGATCGAAGGGATAACTGCCGCGGTAATGCGGATGCCGGGTGAGCACCACCGGCGGCCCACCGGCGCCGAACCGGTCGGCCACGGCGATGGCGCCCGCCGCGCTGAGGGTGAGCACCAGGTCGACCCGGCGACGCAGCATCCGATCAAGGCGGGAGCGGAGGGCCGGCGTGCCTCGTTCCTCGTGCGAGCCGTCGTTGTGGGCGGTCCAGACCAACCGGGTGCCGCGCCTCCTTGCTCGTGCGATGAGGAGGTCGAAGCTGAGCAGGCGGGCGAGCATCCGCCACCGGCGGTGCCCCGAGAGAAAGGTGAGCTCCGGCCAGTGGAGGTGCACGATGTCGGGACGCCTGCGCAGCAGGTCGAGCCAGGAGAACTCGCGCACGGTCACACCCTGCTCGGCCACGGCCTCGTAGAGCAGGGCGTTGTACGGATTGGCGTGCCGGGTGCGAAAGGCAGGCTCGGCCGCGACGATCACACCGACTCCGCGAACGCGGTCTGCAGGATGGCATCGTGGCGGGAGCGCCAGGAATTCGCCGCGACGAAGGCCAGGCGCTCCCGCTCGGGTGCCCGGCCCAGCGCGAGCGCGTCGTCGAGCACGTCCGCGAACTCGGCCGTCGTCGCGGTCAGGAGCACCCGCGGGTCGATGCCGCGGACGGGCGGAAGATCGATGGACAGCACCGGCGACCCACCCGCGAGGTACTCGTAGATCTTGAGCGGGCTCATCGCCTCGGTGAGCGCGGTGCGCACATGCGAGACCAGGCAGACATCGACATTGCGGACCGCCGCCACCAGTTCATCGCGCCCAACGGGGCCATGAACGTGGATCGACGGCACGCCGGCGAGCGCGGCCACCGATGCGGCATCCCCCACCACCCCGAGCAGGATGATCTGCAGCTCGGGCCGCCGGGCCGCGAGCTCGCGCAGCCCGTCCAGGTCGAGCCGGGAGTCGAGGGTTCCGACATAGAGCGCCCGTGGGCCGGGGATGGCCGCGAGCCAATCCGGCGGGGGTGGCGCATCGCCCGACCATTCGCTCGGCTCCACGCCATTCGGGACGACCACGCCGGCACCCTGGGGCTCGATCCGGTCCAGAATCGCCTGCGAGACCGCCACCACCGGCATCCGGCTCTCGCGGATGCGGCGGTACGCCTCGCTGATCGCCGGCCACCACGGGCGGCGGCCCGGCAGCTCCGACCAGTCGTCGCGGGCGTAGTAGGTCGCGCCGGCGGCCCAGTCGAACCCGGAGTAGCCGGCGGCGAACGGGCTCGCCGTGATCACCGCGGCGCGGTCCAGCTGCGCGCTGCGGGCGGCCCGGCCCAGTGCACGGCCGTACGCCGCGCCCTGCCGCGCAAGCCCGTCGACCGAGACCGGGTCGACGCGTCCCCAGCGCAGTGGCGTGACGAGGCGGTGGCGCTCGTCGCCCGGGAACCGGGCGTCACGGTGACCGGTGAGCACCTTCGCCGCCCTTCGCAGCGCATTGCGCGGCGGGTTCGCCACGATCAACCGCCGCACCTCGGGGTGCTCGAGCAGCGTGAGGGCGAGCCGATCCGGTGGGCGGGCCATGCCCCGCGCAACCGCATCCGACCAGGTCTCGAAGGTGAAGGTGAACACGACGTCGCGCGGGGTCATCGTGCCGGCTCCAACCCGAAGAGCGTGCGCTCGGCTACCGGGTACCCCGGCAGCCAGCGCGCCCGACTCGCCCACACGTGCGACCACATCCGGTCGTCACGCCGTGCCGCCGCCTCGAGCACGGAGCGAAGCCGCACGCCGGCCAGCAGCATCCAGATGCCGACCCGGGCGCGTGCGTTCGGCCAGCTCGTGCGCAGCATCGTCACTTTGCCCGCCATGACCATGTTCATCTTCGGCCCACGCGCTCCGGTCGATGCGCCGACGGCGTGGATGATCGTCGCCTCCGGCACGATCACCGGGCGCAGGCCGTAGCGGGCGGCGCGGATCGAGAACTCGGCATCCTCGCCGTAGAGGAAGAACCGCTCGTCCATGCCGCCGATCCGGTCGAAGTCGGCCCGGCTCACCAGCAGCAGGCAGCCGGTGACGATCGGCACCTCGCGCACAGTATCGCGGTTCCAGCGACCGAGGGATTCCGGGTCGAACGCCCGGCTGTGCGGGAACGCGGTCGACAAGCCCGTGGCGAAGCAGAACAACGACCACAGCGACGGCGCGCCCCAGCAGGAGCTCGGGTCGGTGCTGCCGTCTTCGCGAAGGGTGCGTCCGCCGTACACGCCGTGCTCGGGGTGCAGGCTCGCGAACTCCAGCAGCGCGGCCAGCGCGCCGGGGAGCACCACGGTGTCCGGGTTGAGCAGCAGCACCCACTCGGCCTCCGACGCCGCGACCCCGAGGTTCACGGCTCGCGCGAAGCCGAGATTGCCCCCGGAGCGGATCACGGTCACCTCGGGCAGCCGGCTCTCGATCGCCTCGGCCGTGCCGTCGCGCGAATCGTTGTCCACCACGATGACCTGCGTCGGGACGCCTGCGGGTTCCGCAAGGGCCGAGCGGATGCAGGCCAATGTGCGTTCGCGGGTGTTGTAGCTGACGATCACGATGGCCAGTGCTGCCCTCATGCGGAACCTCCTGCCGGATGGGGTCGTTGGCCGATGACACGGGCCGGCACTCCACCCGCGATGCAGTTCGAGGGGAGGTCGCGAGTGACCACCGCCCCCGCTCCGACGACGGCGCCGTCGCCGATCGTGACTCCGGCGGTCACCACGACGTTGGCGCCCAGCCAGACGTCGTCGCCGAGCACGATGTCGCGCTCCAGCTTGGGCTGGTCCATGACCGGGGTACCGCGCTCGATCCCGTAGTTCGAGGCCGTGAGAACGACCCCAGGAGCCAGCAGGCACTTGCGGCCGAACACGATCCGGCCGGTCGAGTTGCCCGCCCACACCACGCAGAACTCACCGATGTGGGTGCCCTCGCCGATCGCGATCCGCTCGGCGTTCCGGAACGACACGTTCGGGGCGAAAGTCACCCCCGGCTCGCGCTGCAGGAGTCCCAGCTGGCGCACATGGCTGTATGACGAGAAATGCGCCAGACGCACACCGTGCACCCAGGTTCGCGGATCGATCACCGAGCGCAGAACACCGGCAAAACCCATGGGAGATCCCCCTTTCCACGCCCGCGGCTGGGCGTTCCCCCGCATCAACTGTCCCCCATCCGGGTGTCGTTTTCGCCAATCGGTAACAAACTCGCAACAGATCCCCGGTTGCATGTTCCGCGCCGACGTGCTTACCGTGGACACCGGGGAACGTGTCCCCTGTTCGGGTGTCGGAACTCGAACGGCGGCAATGGCGCCGATGACAGAACGGCGGACGACAGGTCCGCAACGACTGAAGTCGGGGGGATTTCACGATGAATCTGACCAATGCCCTAAGAGTGATCGGACGCCACTGGGTCCTGCTCGTACTGGGAATTCTGATCGCGGTACTCGCTGCTTTCGCGACCGCCTTCAAGGTGGAAACGGGGTCACTCACCCCGAGGACGGCAGCCCAGTACCAGGCGTCGACTCAGGTGCTCGTCACCGACTCGACGTCGGTCTTCTCGAGTCGGAACCCGGCGCAGGCCGTCCCGCAGGGGCAGACCGCTGCGACGGCCCGCGACCTGTCGTCGCTCACCGTCGTCTACGCCTACTTGGCCTCGAGCGATGAGATCCAGAAGAAGGTGGAGGCCCAACTCGGCAAGCTCGGCACCACCGAGTCGATCACCGCCGACCAGCGGACCACCCAACCGACCAGCACCACCAACACCGGGACGTACCGGCTTCCGATCCTCGAGGTGGTCGGCACCTCCCCCAGCCCATCGCGCGCCGAACGCATCTCAGCGGCCGCGACGAAGGCGTTCGAGGCCGAGGTCGCGGCGCAGCAGTCGGGCGCGGGCGTCGATCCGGCGTCGAGGGTCAGGTTCCAGACGATCCGCGCCGACAAGGCCACCGTCGCCGACGGATCCAACCCGCTGCTTCCGGTGATCGCCGTGGGAATCGGTGTGTTGATCGCCTTCCTCGCGATCATCTTCGCCGCCGACAACGTGCGCAGCACGCGCCGAGAATCCCGCACGCGCCCGGCGGTCGCTCCCGCCCCAGCGGCTGCTCCCGCGGCCGCGGTCGCGTGGCCCGTCGCAGACCCGGTGCTGGCGCAAGCGGTGATGACGAACGCGGAGCGGCCGCAGTATCCCTTCGCGCCCCCGTCGCCGTCCAGGTACCCCGAGCCGGCCGGTCGATCCTGATCGGAACCCGACGATGACGACCGCGATCGGTCCCGCCATCTCGCCCGACGCACTCGTCCCGACCGGGCGCAGCCGCGGGCGGGCCCGCGCCATTGTGGCCACCGCCTTGCTGATCGCCGTCACGGGTGCCGGGGTGCTGTACGGCGACCCGCTGACGACGGGCAGCCTGCTCGCGATCGTGGGATTGCTCTACCTGTTCCGTGCCGCCGTCTTCAGCTGGCCAGGGGCGGCGGTCGGCGTGGTTCTGGTGATCTGCCTCGTGCCGGCCCGGCGCTACACGCTTCCGATCACTCTGCCCTTCGCGGCCGAGCCTTACCGCATCGTCATCGTCGCGATGTTGGCGGTGGTGGTGGCAGCGCTGCTCATCGATCCCGCATTCCGATGGCAGAAGCTCGAGCTCGGCGGCCCGGTGGCCGTCTTCCTGGCGACCCAGCTGGTGTCGATCGCCCTCAATCTGCCGGGACTCATCCACCATGGGCTGGCGACGGACGCCGGTATGGCTCTGGTCAGCCTGCTCGTGATCGCCGCCGCGTTCGTCCTGTCTCGGCAGCTGTTCCGCTCTCGGCGGATCGTGAACCTCGCGTTGCGCACCCTGGGACTGTGCGGCGCCCTGGTCGGAGCGCTGGCGACGGTCGAACGCGTGACCCGCAACAACCTCTTCCTCGACTTCTTCTCGCTGCTGCCGTTGCACCGGCTCTCGGAGTCGGAGTCGTTGTTCGTCAAGGCCGGCACGGTGCGGGCCTTCGGGCCGGCGCAGCATCCGATCGCGCTCGCGGTGTTCCTGACCATGCTGATCCCGATCACGGTGTATCTGGCCAAGCGCGCCGACTGGCCGCGCCGACCGGCCGCACGAGAGCTGTTCTGGTTGGGATGCACGCTGCTGATCGTCTTGGGCATGCTCGCCGCTGTCTCGCGCACCGCTGTCGTCTCGCTCGCGGTGATGCTGCTCGCCGTGCTGCTGCTGCGGCCGGGCATCCTGCCCAGGTTCGTGGTCTACGGCGCGCTCGCCGTCGGAGCCGCTTTCCTCGTCTCGGCACGCAACATCATGTCGATGGTGAGCCAGTTCACCGACCCGCAGGCGCTCATCGCCTCACAGGAGCAATCCCCGGGCTGGACCGGCTCAGGACGCCTGGCCGACCTGGGGCCGAGCCTGGCAGCCGCGATCAACCATCCCTTGCTCGGAACCGGGCTTGGCAGCCGGGTGACCATCGGTCCCTCGGCGAACGCGCTGATTCTCGACGACCAGTACTTGACCACGCTGCTCGAGTCGGGCGCGATCGGCGTGCTCGGGATCGCCATCATGCTGCTCGTCCCGTTCGGCCGGCTGGCGGCATTCGGTGCGCGAGGGGCTCGTCCGGGTGAGCCGGCCGACGCACCCGAGCGGCGGGATCTCGCCGTCGCCATCGCGGTCGCCATCATCGGCTATGCCGCGTCGTTGTTCTTCTTCGACGGATTCTCTTTCATCCAGACGCTCCTGACCTTCTTCCTGCTGCTCGCATTCGGCTCATGGGCGATGGTCGGCGAGAAGCAGCCGTCGGGGTGGGATGACCTCCACATCCCTTCGGAAACGCCGAAGCAGCAAGCGATCCCCGATGGTGACGCTCCGGCCCGGGAGACGGTCCATTGACAGCCCTGGCCAGCGTCGTCATCCCGGCTCACGATGAGGAGGCCGTGCTGACCCGCACCCTCGCCACCCTGCTCCCGGACGGCGAGAACCGCCTCGAGGTGGTCGTGGTGGCGAATGGATGCCGCGACAGCACCGCAGCCACGGCGCGGGCTTACGGCCACGGCGTGCGCGTCGTCGAGATCGCCGAGGCCTCGAAGATCGCCGCGCTGAACGCCGGCGATCGAGCCGCGATCGCCTTTCCGCGGGTGTACCTCGATGCCGATATCGAGCTCTCGGCCCAGGCGGCGGTGGCCCTGGCAGAGCTGCTCGATCGCGGCGACGCCCTGGTCGCGTCGCCGGCGCTGCGGCTCGAGTTGCACGGCGCAACGCCGTGGGTGCGCGCCTACTACCGGATCTGGCAGCTCAGCACCTTCCGTCAGCACGGGCACATCGGTTCGGGTGTCTACGCCGTGTCGCGCGACGGCCGCGAACGGTGGGGGCGGTTTCCGGAGGTGATCGGCGACGATCGCTTCGTTCAAGGACGGTTCGCGCCGCAGGAGCGCGGCACGCTGCACGAGCACGCGTTCGTCGTGCGCCCGCCCCGCACCCTCGCCGCCCTGGTGCGACGCGGCGCTCGGATCGCGGCGGGCAATCGTCAACTGCGCGCGATCGGCCTAGCCGGTCAGGTGCCCAGCACTGCGAGCTCGGCGACGGACCTGCTTCGCCGCGTTGCCGTGCACCCCTCGCTGTGGTTGCCGTTCGCGGTCTACGCGGGCGTGCAATGGCGCACCGGGCGTCTGGCCGCCCGCAAGCTGGCTGAGTCGTCCACCGGCTCGCGTGCGTTGATCTGGGACCGCGACGAGACGAGCCGGACATGACCAGTACGCCCGAAGTCTCGTCACGCCCGCTGTCTCATCACGCCAGCCGGGGCGCGATCATCACCATCGGCGGCCAATGGTCGCGGACCGCGCTGCAACTGGTGTCGACCGTCGTGCTGGCTCGGCTGCTGCTCCCCGCCGACTTCGGCCTGGTCGCGATGGTCACGGCGATCATCGGTATCGCGGATCTGGTCCGCGAGTTCGGCCTCAGCGGGGCGATCGTTCGCCTGCGCGACGTGGATGACGGGCTGTGGGCCGCCATCCACCGCTTCTCGTTCGCCCTGGGGGTCGTCGCGATGGCCGTCACGGCGGCCAGCGCGCCCCTCCTGGCCGCGCTGTACCACGAGCCGCGCCTCATCGCGCTGACCCTGGCACTCGCCCCGATCGTGCTGCTGAACAGCATCGCCATGCCCCTGCAGGCGCGGCTGCAGCGCGAGTTGCGCTTCACGGCGATCGCCGCGAGCGACGTGATCTCGATGGCCATCGGCGTTGCGGCCTCGGTGATTGCCGGCGCGCTCGGGGCGGGGGTCTGGTCGCTGGTGCTGCTGAACGGGGTCGCCGCGCTGTATCGGATGATCGCCATGATCATCGCGGTGCGACCGGGCGTGCGCGGTGCCGTTCCGCTCAGGACGTTGGCGCCCGTGCTCACGACGGGCAGCAGCATCTTCGGGGTGCAACTGCTCAACTACGCGGCGCGCAACCTCGACAACGTGATCATCGGACGCGAGCTCGGCGCGGGCATCCTCGGCGTGTATTCCCGGGCATATGCCCTGCTCATGCTCCCGATCTCGCAGTTGAACGGACCACTGGCGCGAGTCGGACTGCCGGTGCTGAGCCGGCTTCAGAACGACCCGCCGGCCTACCGGCGGTACCTGCGGGTCTCGATGCTGGTGATCGGGTACGCCGCCCTGCCGGTGTTCGCTGTGGCGGCGGCCCTGTCCGGTCCGCTCGTTGCGGTGCTCCTCGGCGAGCGGTGGCACGCCGCGGCCCCGATCTTCGCGCTGCTGGCGATCGCCGGCGTCGCCCAGGCGATCGGCAACGTCTCGGGCTGGCTGTACGTGTCGCTCGGCCGCGCCCATCGCCAGCTGGTGTACTTCCTGGTCACCAAACCGCTGGTGATCCTGTCGTTCTTCATCGGGATCTGGTGGGACGGCGCGCAGGGGCTCGCGCTGCTCTACGGCCTCGTCTCGTGCGCGCTGCTGGTCCCCGGATTCCTGCTCGCGATTCGAGGCACCTTCGTGACGGCCGGCGACGTCTTCCTGCCGGTGCTGCGGCCGGCCATGCTCGCGCCGGTGGCCGCCGCCGCGGCATGGGCCGCAGCGGCCCTGCAAGCCATCCCGATCCTGTCCCTCGTCCTCGGCTGCCTCGCGGCGGCAGCTGTCTGCGCGCTGGCGATGCTGATCCCGGCCTACCGAGCGGATGCTCGGCGACTGATCGGCGTCGTCGCCCGAGCCCGGAAGGGTCGCTCGTGATCGCGCGCTCCGCGGTACCGCGCTTGGCACTCGGCCTGGGTCTTCTGCTCTCGGCCATCCCGGTGCTCGTCGGCTGCGCGACCGCGGGCGGCTCGAACGCCGATCGCACCGCCGTGGTGGTCTCGGCGCAGGGTTCGGGAGGCGCGTGCACCGCGGCGCAACCGTGCTCGATCTCCCACGCGCTGGCCGCCGCTCAATCCGGCGGACGGACCGCCATCACACTGCGATCCGGGAACTACGGCAACCTCTCGCTGAGAACGGGTACGCGTCATGTGACCTTCAGCGCGGCCCCCGGCGCTCACCCGAGGATCGGCAAGCTCGACCTGGAGCGTCCGGGCACCACCTGGCGCCACCTGACCATCACCGGCGGCGTGTACCTCGGCAAGACCGCCGACTCGACGACACTCGACCGGGTGCACGTCAACGGCTCCGGGGTCTTCGTGCACGCGAAGCACGTCGTCATCCGTTCGTCGATCATCGAGAAGGGCACCTCGATCGACGGCATCCAAATCGGCGGCGCGCGCGATGTGACGATCGAGGACTCGATCGTGCGCGACTTCGGCGAAGGCCAGGGCAGTCAGGTGCACACCGACTGCGTGCAACTGTTCGACAGTCAGGACATCGTGCTGCGCGGCAACTACCTGGGCCGCTGCGACAACGCGAGCCTGATCTTCTCGCCCGGCGGTGGAACCGGCAACCGCAACGTCACGGTCGAGGCCAACCAGATCCAGGGCTGCCCGGTGAAGTCGCAGCGCTGCAGCCAGGGCACCGCGCTCGACCTGCGCGCGAACGCCACCGACGTGACGGTTCGCAACAACACCATGCTCGACGGCTCGGTGATGGTGTCGCCATCGCCGGGCCTGGTGTTCGACCGCAACATCGTCGGCTATGCGTCGAACTGCGCGATGCCGATGACGAATTCGATCGTGGTGGCCTGGAACACCGGGATCTGCCGCTCCCCCGCCATGCTGGGCCGTGATGGCAACCGCTCGGGCACGGTGCAGGTGAAGGACCGCGCCGACGGCGATCTCACGCTGGTCGACAGCTCGGAGGCGATCGTCCAGGCGAGCGGCGGCCGCCCGGCATCCGAGGGCTACGACGGCGCGACGCTGAGCGCCGACGAGGCGGGAGCCGGCGGATGACCGAGCGCGACGGCCAGCTCGCGCTGCGAGCGATCCGAGGGGTGGAGGTCGGCTACTGGGACCCACTGCGCCGCAGCTCGCGCTGGGGCCGAGCGGTGCGCGCGTCGCGCCCGGTGCACAACTTCGGCGACCTGCTCGGCCCGGTCATCGTGCGCGGATTGGTCGCGGCATTCGGCCTGACTCGGGCGGTCGAGCCAACGACCGAGCCCCAGCGTCTGCTGAGCGTCGGCTCCATCGCGCACTTCGCGCGACCGGGCGACGTGCTCTGGGGCACCGGGATGAACCCCAAGTCGCTCGGCGCCGGCATCGCCGGTCCACTCGACGCGCGGGCCGTTCGCGGCCCGGTCAGCCGAGAACTGCTGCGGGAGGCCGGCATCCCCTCGCCGGAGGTGTACGGCGACCCGGCGCTGCTGCTGGCCGCCGTGCTCCCCCGACTGGTTCCCCGCGGCCGACGCGAGCTCACGATCGTGCCGAATCTCAACGAGTCGGCCGCCTGGCGCGGACGCCCTCACGTGATCAACCCGCGGGCGCCGCTTCGCCACGTGCTGAGGACGATCGCCGACAGCCGCCTCGTGGTCGGCAGCTCGCTGCACGGCATCATCGTGGCCGAGGCGCTCGGGCTTCCGGCCCGCGCGCTCCGCTCCGAGGTCGAGGGCGCGGGCAAGTACGCCGACTACTTCCGCGCCACCGGTCGCGATCCAGAGGCCGAGACGGCCGAGACTGTCGAGGAGGCGGTCGCTCGCGGCGGCGCCCCGGCGCCTCACTGGGATCCGGAGCCTCTCGTGCGGGCATTCCCGTGCGATCTCTGGGGCGGCGCGCCGAGCGATGCGGACGTGCAGCGTGTGCTGGCCAGGATCGGAACGCGGTTCAGCCGTTCCACGGCAGGAACGCGCTGACCAACGGCGACGCGGCGACGTGGCCGACCACCGGGTCCACGAGCGCGCCGGCAAAGCCCCCGCGGTCATCCGCCGCCCGCAAGGTGCTTTCGATCGATCCGGGCACGCGGCCCTCGGCTCGCGAGGCAGAGCGGGCCAGGGTGGCGGGCTCGCTGGACAGCGGGCGCTCGCCGGTGCCCGAGCCGCGGCTCAACTCCTCGTAGATCGCCGCGCGCGCTGGGTCGGGAAGTTCACCGAACGCCTCGGCGTGCGCCTGCTCGATCGACTCGGCGGGAGCGGTGCCGAGCAAGTGGCGGTATCGCCGCAGCGCGACAACATCCTCGCTCGCGACGGCACCCTCGCTGTCGTGCTCCGCACGGAACAGCCGCGCCAGAACGCCCATCGGCCAACCTCCTTGCCTTCACGGTAGGTCGGCGATCTGAGCGGCGCCTGGACTGCGCCTCGGCCTTGCCTCCGAATCAGGCGGCCGGCTCGTTCGGAATGACCGCCCAGCAGATCGCGTAGATCAGCAGCTGCGATCCGGGCAGCACGATCGACACCAGGGCGAGCACGCGGACTGTCGTGACGTTCCAGCCGAAGCGGCGAGCGAGTCCCGAGCAGACGCCGGCGATGATGCGATCGTCCCGAGGGCGGACCAGAGCGGGTGTGGAGGTTGAGGTGGAGGCGGTGCTTGTCATGACTTCAGCCTCTCTCCGCGTGCACCCCACCGCCAGGGGGTTAGCCCCCGGAGCCGACGAGCAGCAACCCGTCGACCAGCAGTTCGCGCGCCTGAGCGACCGTCATACGGCGCAATTCGTCGAGGTCCAGCTCGAGCAGCTCCGCGACCGCCTGAACGATCGCACCCAGACTCAGTTCTCCGTCGCACGCGCCGACGATCGCGGCGAGCTCGGTGCCCACGCGGACCTCGCGGCGGAATCCACCCCCCTGCCGCAGCAGCAGCACGCTCGGGTCGGGCTCGCCCGGCCAGTGGCTGCGCTCCTCGGTGACATCCCCCGCCACCATCAACCGCGCGGCGAGCACCTCCTCGTCGCCGCGTGCCGCCTGCCAGTCGGCTGCGGCCAGGGCGGACGCGAGGTGACTGCCGAGTCCGGCTGTTCCGCGACCGAGCGGGGCGTCGAGGCGCTCGATCCGGCGCAGACGCGGGGCCGCCCCGGTCGGAGGGCGGCGCAGCAGCAGGTACCCGAAACCCACCCCCGTGACGCCCCGGGCCGCGAAGTCGTCGAGCCACGCTCCGCACAGCCGCTCGAACTGCTCGGATCCGAGCTGCGTGCCGCCGTCGCGGATCCAGGTCTCGGCATACTGCGCCGGATCCTGCCGCTCGCGCTCGATGATCCAGGCGTCGAGGCCGGCAGCATCCGCCCACCCCGCGGCCCGCTGCAGCCCGTCGGTGCCAGCGCCGGGCGGGTCGGCACGGTACTCCCAGTTGCCGAGCAGCTGGGCGATCCCGCCGCTCACCAGGTGCTCATGCGCGCCCGTGACGACCGCTTCGACGAGGCCGTCGCCGATCATCCCGCCGTCGCGGTATTCGTACTCGGGAACGGCGGCCGAGCGCGGGGTGATCACGAACGGCGGGTTGGAGACGATCCGGTCGAAACGCTCTCCGGCGACCGGCTCGAAGAGGCTTCCCCGTCGGAACTCGATGTTCGAGATGCCATTGAGGGCAGCGTTCAGCTCGGCGAAGGTCAGGGCGCGCTCGGAGATATCGGTCGCCACCACGCGACGGGCCCAGCGCGAGGCGTGCATCGCCTGGATGCCGCAGCCGGTCCCCAGGTCGAGCACCGTCTCGACCGGATCAGGAATCAGCAGGCCGCTCAAGGTCAGCGAGGCGCCGCCGACTCCCAGCACATGATCGGTGCGAAGGGGACGCCCGGTGGCGAGTTCGCCGAGATCGCTGGCGATCCACCAGGAGCCCGCGCCCTGCGCATCGAGGAAGTCGTAAGGGCGCAGGTCGCAGAGACCTGCGCAGACGGCATCCCGAACTCGCACGAGCCCCAACTCGAGAGCTCCCGCGACACCGAGAGAGCCGAACGCGACCTCCGCGGCGTCAACCCCCACCGGCATCCCGAGCACGAACAGCGTCGCAAGCGTCGCGAGAGCCGACTGCTCACCGGCGATCGCCCGCACCGCGGGCAGCCGGTTGCCGCGCTCGAGCGCCGCGTCAGCCTCGCCGCCCCAGAGGGCTCCGAGCGCGTCGACCGTGAACCGAGCCGCAGTGAGATCGGTGCGCAGGCGATCGATCAGTGCGAGGTCCACGGCTCCATCTAAGCCGAGCCGACCCAGCCGGCGAGCAGAGTCAGTTGCTGAGCACCGACAGGATGTTGCCCGCCGGGTCGAGGAACCAGGCGATGTCGGGCCCCCGGTTGGCGGCCTTGCCGCGCGCGATGCCCTTCTCGTCCTGGTCAGTGCCCGGATACTTCTGAATCTCGATGCCTGCCGCCACGAGTTCGTCGACCGCCGTGTCGATGTCGGCGACCTCGAAGTTCAGCACCGTGAACTCGGCGGGCACGTGGTTCGGTTTGTCGTAGACGAAGACCGGGGCGCCGCCCGTGACGTCGAGCTGGAGGCCCATCCCGCTGTCGATCACTTTCACGCCGAGGGTGTCTCGATAGAACGACAGGGCGGTCGCCAGATCGTCGACCGAGAATCCGCTGAAGCCGCCGGTGGTCGTGAGCATGATGCCCTCCTTCAGGTACGCTCGACACAATTGTGTACGCTGTTCACAATGGCACACGGTGGCGACCGCGTCCAGCGGCTGAGTTGAGATCCCTGATAAAAGGAGCGGCCATGTCGATCGCGCAGCGGGTCAACTATCGCCACGGAGATCTGCGCCAAGCACTCCTCGACGCCGGGCTCGACATGGCGCGCGAGGGCGGGCCCGGCGCGGTGGTTCTGCGAGAGGCGACCCGGCGTGCAGGTGTCTCGCCCAATGCGGCGTACCGGCATTTCGCCGATCGCACCGAATTGGTCGAGGCCGTCAGCGACGCCGCCCAAGCCTTGGTCGCGGGGGCGATCGAGGCGGAATGGGATGCCGTGCCCTCGCGTCTCAGCGCGGCTGATGCTGCTCACGCCCACTTGGTGGCGGTCGGGCGCGGCTACCTGGGTTTCGCGCGCGACCACCCCGGATTGTTCCGAGCTGCTTTCACCGTGCCGAGGGACCTCGAGACCGCGCTCGACCCGGCAAAGGCCGGACCCGGTGGCCGCACCTCGTTCCAGCTGCTCGCGATGGCTCTCGACGAGCTGGTCACCGTCGGCGCGCTGCCGCCCGAACGCCGCCCTGGTGCCGAGTTCTCGGCCTGGTCGGCCGTTCACGGCCTCGCGATGCTGGTGCTCGAGGGACCGTTGCGCAATCTCGACCCCGAGGTGGCGCGGGTCGCCGGCGTGCGGTTGATCGACATGGTGGATCGAGGGCTGTAGCGGGGGTCGCCGGGCACGTGCAACCGAGCGGAGCGCGGCGGCCGCGACGGCGCGCGGGAGCGTGCTGCGCCGCAGGAGCGGCGGCGCAGCCAGGAATAAGGTTGTTGGGATGAAGCCCCTCACCGATGCCGAGATCCGGGACTCGCTTGTCAACGCCGGCCCGGCCGAAGCCGATCGGATGCCGCTGCCCGGCTTGCACGAGGTGCTCTGGTCCGAGCGCGAGTACCTCGGTTGGCGCGATCCCGCGTCTCCGCAGCGCGGCTACCTCGCCTACTGGCGCGATGGACGTGCCGTCGGCGTCGTGCTGCGCGCCTCGGAGGCCCGGCTTCAGTCGGGATCCGCGATCTGCTCCCTGTGCAACACCCCGCAGCCGGCCGGCCAGGTGACGATGTTCACGGCGCAGCGCGCGGGGCGGGCCGGCGAGCGTGGAGACTCGGTAGGCACCTACATCTGCGCCGACCTGGCCTGCTCGTTGCTCATCCGGATCGCACCGCCGCAGTACGAGATGCAGCCGAGCCGCGACGAAGTGGTCGCGACGCGCGCCACGCGGCTGACCGAGCGGCTCGACGTCTTCGTCGGGCGGATTCTCGAAGACGCCTAGTCCCCTGCGACGAACTCAGGCGACGAGTTCAGGCGGCGAACTCAGGCGGCGATGCTCGCGAGAGCCTGGTGCACCGTCGGATACCGTCCCAGGATGCGGCCGCGCGCATCGCGCACGGTGTACACCTCGCGCTCCCGCGTGACGGTGGCCTGCACCGTTTCGGATTCGTCATCGAGGATCGTCCAGACACCGAGCAGAACGGTGGAGCCGCTGACGGCGGTCATCGCTGTTCCAGCACGACACTCTGATGGCGGCGCACATCGTCGACGGCACCGGCGAGGGTAGCTCGTTGACCGACCTCCACCGCGAACTGTGGGCAGTCGCCGACGTGAGCGACGTAGACCGGGGTGACGTATTCGACGTAGCCGAGCACTTCGCCACGGTCCGAGAGCTCGAGAAGGCCGTCCGGCCGGAGCCGGACGGCGACCCGCGTCGCTTGAGCGAGAACGGCCGCCAACTCGGACAGCCACCCGGTGCTCTCATCGAGACCCGACCGGGCCTGCGTCGTTGCAGTTCTCGTCTCGCCCATAACGCCCCTCCGTAGCCCGGAGCATATCCCCCGAACGGGGGGCCGGGCTATGGGCTGTTCCTGGGAGATCGGTGAGAGATCGTCGCCATCTCAGGTCTCGTCGACCCGTCGCACCTCGTCGACGATCCCGACGATCACCCGGCGCATGTACGCCGCCCACGTCAACCGGACGATCAGCGCGACGATCCAGCCACGCCCCGGGCGGCCGAAGAAGGTGTAACTCCAGGTGATGCGGGTGCCGCCCTCAGCGGGGTCGAAGTGCCACTCGGCTCGCGCGTGATCCACGAGAGGGCCGAACACCTTGGTGAAATCGGTCAGCTCGTAAGCGAAGAAGCCGGGCCGCTCGACGTCGGTTGTGGTCTCGACCACCGTGCTGCCGTCGGACAGATGCAGTGTGCGGGTCTGGCCGACGGCATCCCATGCGCCAGTCTGATCCGTGACCGCCACCACGGCCGGGATCACCCGGAACCTTGGGTAGAACCTGGCCGGGTCGCTCGGGGTCAGAATGTCGAAGGTGCGCGCCGGATCGGCAGGAGCCACGGCCTGGACACGCGCGCCGTGTCCCCTCGCTTCGCGCGCTGTGCCGTCCATGGCTGGGTCCGGCGCCGCCGATCAGTCGGTTCGGGACAGCAGGTGGAACGGAATCGCCAGCGAGACCACGACGGCCAGGATGCCCGAGAAGAAGACCCAGGGGGCGAACGCCTCAGGAACCGAGAAGGCATAGCCGAACAGGAGCAGCGCGCCGACGAAGAACGCGAACGCCACGAGGAAGACGAAGACCTTCATGGCCTCAGCTTACCGGCGCGGCGCCGCGCCCTCCGCTCTTGACATCGGCTTCATCGCCGGTAGTATCAAACCATTCGGTTATGAAAACTAAGAGGTTATGCATATGGTCAGTGACACCCTGTCGCCGGTGTTCTCGGCTCTCGCCGACCCGACCCGGCGCGCCATCCTGCTGCGACTGATGGACGGCGACGCCTCGGTCTCCGAACTCGGCGCACCGTTCGCGATGAGCCAGCCGGCCGTGTCGAAGCACCTGCGGGTGCTCGAAGACGCGGGCCTGATCTCGCGCAGCCGGGTCGCGACCGCCCGGTACAGCCATTTGGAGGCGGGGGCATTGAAACAGGCCGACGAATGGATGCAGCGGTACAAGCGGTTCTGGAACGAGGGCTTCGACAAACTCGACGAAGCTCTCGCCGACTACCTCAACTCCGACCCGGAAAGAGAAGACGCATGAGCAACGACACCATCCCGGAGATTCCGGATGTCACCGACAGCGACGTGTTCATCACACGCGCCTTCGACGCGCCGCGAGAGGTGGTCTGGAGCTTCTTCACGCGCCCCGACCTTCTCGCCCTCTGGTTCGGCCCGAAGGAGGTCCACGTCGACCCGGCCAGCGTCGTCATCGAGCTGAAGGTCGGCGGCCGGTGGGAACTCGACATGGTCGACAACGCGACCGGCGAGCGCTATCCGATGAGGTCGACCCTCCTGGTCGTCACACCCCCCGAATATCTCGAGGGGGCGGCCGAGTCGCTCCCCGGTTCGGGGCCGCAGAACGACCTCCGGTTGCGGATCTGGTTCCACGATCACGGGTCGAAGACGCGTCTGACGATGCACCAAGGTCCCTTCACTCCCGAGTTCCGTGACATGACGTGTTTGGGCTGGGAGGCCTCCTTCCTCAAGATCGACGAACTGCTCGCGTCCGGGATCGCCTGATGAGCGAGACGACGGGCGAGACGACAGCGGCGGCCGCGACCGAGTTCGCCACCTCGAAGGACGGCACCCGGATCGCGTTCGAACGCGCGGGCTCCGGTCCTCTGCTGGTGCTGGTCGACGGGGCGCTCTGCTTCCGCGAGTTCGGTCCCGGGCGAGCGGTCTCGGCCCAGCTCACCGATCGCTTCACGGTGGTGATCTACGACCGGCGCGGTCGCGGCGAGAGCGGCGACATCCAGCCCTATGCCCCACAGCGCGAGTTCGAAGATCTTGCCGCCGTCATCGCGGCCGCGGGCGGCGATGCCTTCGTGATGGGCCAGTCATCGGGAGCCGCGATCGTCTACCGCGCCGCCGCCGCCGGTGTGCCGATGCGCAAGCTGGTCGGTTACGAGGCGCCGTGGGTCGGACTCCGCGTCGGCAAGGACGGACAGCCGCGCGACTACCTGGGCGAACTACGGGCCCTGCTGGCGAAGGGCGAGAATGGCAAGGCGGTCGGCTACTTCATGGTGAAGATGGTCGGCGGCCCCTTCTTTCTTCCCTTGATGATGAGGATGATGCCCAAGGTCTGGAAGCAGCTGCAGGCGGTCGCGACCACGCTGCCCAACGACGCGGAGGTGATGGGCGGGCAGTTCCAGGCGCCGCTCGATGAGCTCGCGACGATCACGGTGCCGAGCCTGGTTCTGTGCGGCGGCAAGAGTCCGGCGCCGATGCAGGATGCGCAGCAGACGGTGGCCGCGACCATCCCGGGTGCACGGCACCGCGTTCTGCCCGGACAGACCCACCAGGTCTCGCCGGCCGCCCTGGCACCGGTGTTGGCCGAGTTCTTCAGCGGGTAGGGTGCCGTCATGCCAGCCCTTTCCCCCACCCTCCCCGTCGGCACGCCCGTGTGGGCCGACCTCTTCAGTTCCGATCTCGAGGCGTCGACCGCGTTCTACAGCGCGCTGCTGGGGTGGACCCGCAAGGACTTCCCCGAGCTCGACGACTACGCCGACTTCCAGTCGGATGGCAAGGATGTCGGCGGCCTCACCCCGAAGATCGACGAGGCCGCAGACGCCTGGACGGTGTACCTGAAGGTCGACGACATCCAAGCCGCCGTGATCGCGGCCGCCGAAGCAGGAGGACGCGTTCTGCACGAACCGGAGTCCGTCGCCGACCTGGGCGAGTGGGCGCTGCTCGAAGACCCCTCGGGCGCCGAGGTCGCCATCTGGCAGGCCGGCTCGTTCGTGGGATTCGACATCGTCGATGAGGCCGGAGCTCCGTGCTGGTTCGAACTGCACACGAAGGACTTCGCGGCGGCCGTGCCGTTCTACGAGAAGGTGTTCGGCTGGAAGGTCACCTCCATCGGCGACAGCGACGAGTTCCGCATGGTGGTGTCGGGCGAGCAGGGGACGGCGAGAGCCGGCATCTACGACAGCGCGCGCGACGACGGCCGGCCCGGCTCGGCGCCGGGCTCGCAGTGGATCGTGTATCTGGCGGTCGACGATGCCGATGCCGCGGCATCCCTCGTGACGGCGAACGGCGGCACGGTGTTCGATGGGCCGACCGACACCCCCTTCGGGCGGATGTCTCATGCCGCCGATTCGACGGGCGCCCTGTTCAGCTTCATGCAGTTGCCCGATCGCAGTGGGGCAGCGGCCTGAGATGCCCACCTTCCGCACCGTGCTGCATCAGCAGGGCAACAACGTCGGGATCGTCGTGCCCGACGAGGTCGTCGCCGAGCTGGGGGCCGGCAAGCGCCCGCTCGTGAAGGTGACGATCGACGGCTCGTACTCCTTCGTCTACACGATCGCCGTCATGGGCGGCAGGCACATGATCGGGTTCAGCGCGGCGCATCGCGCGGCATCCGGATTCCGGGGTGGAGACGAGGTCGAGGTCGCCCTGGAACTCGAGACCGCGCCCCGCGAGGTCGACATGCCGCCGGAGCTGACTGCGGCGCTCGCGACCGACCCGGTGGCTGCGGCCGCGTTCGAGAAGCTCTCGTTCACCTTCCGCAAGGAGCACGCCCGGGCGATCAGCGAGGCGAAAGCCGACGAGACGCGGCAGCGTCGGCTCGACAAGATCATGGCGGGGTTGCGCGGAGAGTAGCCCCCGGCCGAGCTACCGCCAGGACCTCGGCCCGTTGGTTCCGGCCGGGTAGCTGTCGAGGGGAACCGCGTTCTTCTTCCAGGCCGCGATGACGGGCGTCACGATGCGCCAGCACTCCTCGGCGACGTCTCCCCGTACGGACAGTGTCGGGTCACCCTCCAGCAGCTCGGCAAGCACCTCGCCGTATGCGCTGAGCTCGCTGGGCGCGAAGTCGGCGTTCATGGTGTCCCACTCGAGGTCGAAGGGGTCGTCGCGCCCGTTGGTCACCAGATCGAACTCGAGCACGGCGGGCTTGACGCCGATCCTGAGCCGGGCCGGTCGCGAGGGGCCGCTGAATCCCGTGGGAAGGTGCGGCACATCACGGAAGGTGAACACGATCTCTTGGCGCGGATCGCCGAGAGCCTTGCCCGAGCGGAGGACGAACGGAACGCCGTCCCACCGCCAGGTGTCGACGGCGACGGTCATCTCGGCAAGGGTTTCGGTCTTCCGGGCGGGATCGACTCCCTTCTCGGACGCGTACGACGGCATGGTGCGCCGACCCACCTTGCCCGCCGTGTACCGGGCGCGCCGGCTCTCGGTGCCGTTCGCCAGCCACGGCCGAGTCGCCCGGAGCACTTGCGCCATCGCGCCACGCAGGTCTTCCGAGCCGATCGACGACGGCGGCTCCATGGTGGCAAGAGCAAGAACCTGCAGCAAGTGACTCTGGATCATGTCGATCAGGGCACCCGCCTTGTCGTAGTAGCCCGCCCGGCCCTCGAGGCCCAATGCCTCTTCGATGACGATCTCGACGTGGGCGATGTTCTGCGCACTCAGCAGCGGTTCGAAGATCCGGTTCGCGAACCGCAGCCCGAGCAGATTGAGCACCGTCGACTTGCCGAGGAAGTGGTCGACCCGGAACACCTGCTCCTCGGCGACGAAGGTCTGCAGCAGCCGGTTCAGCGCCCGGGCGGACGCCAAGTCGGTGCCGAACGGTTTCTCGAGTGCCAGCACGATCCCGGGCGGCAGCTTCTCACCGGCCAACGCCGCACAGGCGAGCGCGGCCACCGCCGGCGGCAGCGCGAAGTACAACGCGACCCGACCGGGGGCAGCATCGATCGCGCGCATCAGATCCGTCGCGCTGGTGGCATCCCCCTCGAGGTAGAACGACTTCTTCCTCACCTTGTCGGCGAGTGCTGAGGGCGAGCCCGCGAACGCCTTCTCGACCAATGACTGCCAGCGGGCATCGGTCATCGCGCCCCGGTCGACCCCGATCAACTGCAGCTGCTGACCGCGGGACGAGCTCAGCAGCGACGCGAGACCCGGCAGCAGCAGCCGCGAGGTCAGGTCGCCTCTCGCGCCCAGGATGATCAAGGTGTCGATACCGGATGCCGCCATGGTGCGAGGTTATCGCGCGCTCTCCCGGTGCTCGATCGGGACCGCGCCGATCCTGGATGTCATCTGAACGGGGGTAGACCGCGCCCTCCACGCGGCGTACGGTTCGAGTAGGCGAGCGGCAACGATCAGGGGGTGATCAGCCGTGGATCAGGGGGATCTGGAGGTCGACGGCAGCGTCGCGCCAGCGCGAAGCCGGCTGACTCCCGCCCGTGCCCTGCTCCTCGCGCTCGGTGCTGTGATCGCCGGCGTCGCCCTCTCGCTGCTCATCGATTCCTCGCCTGCCCATGCCGCCGACGGCGATGGGGCCGGATCCGGCGCTCTGAGCCCACTCGTTTCGGTGACGAGTTCCGTGACCGGCTCCGCCTCGGCTTCGGTGCGACATGGTGTCGCGGCGACCTTCGCCGCCGCGCTGGACCAGGGTGTCCCCCTCGTCCAACGAGCGGTGGATACGGCCGGTGAGTCGGTCACCTCCACCGTGCCGATCTCGGCGCCCCTCGTGGAGCCGGTCATCTCCTCGGTCGACGCGACGTTCACGGCCGCGCGGCGGCTCGCAGCGCCGGCAGTCGGTACGCTGCTCCAGCTCGCGAACTCAGCGGCCGTGCACGACCAGTGGCTTCCCTCGCCGGCGCTCACGCACCCGGCCTCCGCAGCTCAGACCGGCTCGGCGGTTGCCGGCATCGCGGGCGGGCCGAGCGGCTCCGCTGCAGGCGGGACCGCGCCGGATCCCCTCCTGACATCCGCTACGGGGTCACCCCTGACCACCCTCGGGGTCGTCTTCGGCGTGATCGCTCTGCTGCTGCTCGCCGCACGGCGACGGCTCGATGACGATGCGCTGCCCGTGTCGCCGGTTTTCGACACGGACACCTCTCCCGCCTGACGTGTGATCCGCCGTCACCTCGATGACGGCCACGCGCTCGACCGTCCCACCGGACGGCATGCACCGCCGCGCCCGAATCCGGGCCCGGTTCGATCAGGTACTCAAGGAGAAACAACCATGCAGTCATTCATCTGGAAGGCGCTCATCGGAGTCGCCTTCACCGGGGGTCTCATGGCCCTCGGGGCCGGCGTCGCACACGCCGACACCACCACATCGGGCGATGACGGGGCCGGCTCGGGAAGCCAGGCCATCGTCGGACTGAACGCTCCGATCACCGTGGGCGGCAACGCCATCTCGGTGCTGGGCGACTCGTCCAGCAGCGGCTCGTCGGGCAGTGGCTCGTCGGCCACACCGCCCGCGTCGGGATCGGCACCCGCCGGCACCACAAGCGGCAACCGGTCATTGCTCGGCGGCACCCAGGCCGTGGTCGATGCCAACGCACCGGTCACGGTCAACGGCAACGCCATCTCGGTGATCGGCGATAGCGGATCGGCCTCGTCCTCGGTGGGCTCCGGCTCTGCAGCCGGCGCGACCGGCTCGGGAGTCGGCAGCACCGCGACCACCTCAGGCGACCACTCCGCGCTCGGCGGCACGCAGGTGCTCGGCGGCGCGTCGGCCCCGGTGACGCTGAGCGGCAACGCGATCAGCGGGGTGGGCGACTCCTCGTCGAGCGGCTCGTCCGCGGGTCAGTCGACGACGGGATCAGGGTCGACCGACCAGGCTCCCGCTACCACCTCGGGCGACGACGCGATCCTCGGGGGCACGCAGGTGGTCCCGGGCGTTTCGGCGCCGGTCACGGCGACCGGTAACGCGGTCAGCGTCGTCGGCGACTCCGGTTCGGGCGGCGCCCCCGGCGGCGCGACGGCCGGCACCGGATCCGGCTCGGTCGGCGGGGTCGAGACGGGCATCCCGGCGGTCACCACCTCGGGTGATCACGGGATCCTCGGCGGCTCGCAGCTCGCGCCCCTGGTCGGTGCGCCGATCGCGATCGGCGGCGACGCGGTCTCGGTGATCGGCAGCTCCACCACGCCCGGAAGCGCGGGATCGGGTGGCGGTTCGGTCGGCGGGGTCGAGACCTCCCTTCCGACCCTCGCCACCGCGGCGCTGTCGGTGCAGTCGCTCGCCGAGACGGGAGTCACGGTGCTTCCGGGTCTCGCCCTCGGCATCCTGGTGCTGGCGGCCGGCATCGGAATGATGCTGCGGACCGTGAAGGCGCGCAGCTAGGCGCCCGGGAGTGAGCGGTCGGTGGCGGAGGGCTGGGTCCTTCCGCCACCGGCCGCTGCCGCGCGCCCGCCACGGCACGCTGCCGAGGTACGCTCTGCGCATGACCGTGACCCCGAGTGCGGCTCCGCCGGCCTCCGCCCCGGCATCGACGCGCCGCAACCGGCTCGGGGTCGTCGCCTTCGTCCTGGTGGTCATCGTCCTGGTCGTCCCGTTCGTCGTCTCGATCGTCACGGCGATCGTCGGCGGCGCGGGCGGATCCACCGGCGGATCGGCAGCCGACGCCGCAGGCTGGTCAGTGCTCGGCGGCCTCATCGTCGGCGCGATGGCGCTCGCCGTCGTCTCACCGATCGCCGTCGTGGCGATCGTCATCGCGATCATCAGCCTGTTCCGCCGGCGCGGCCGCAATGGTCTCGGCGTCTGGGCACTCGTGCTCGGCATCCTGCCCGCCCTGATCGGTCCCTTCCTCATCCCGGTCACCGTCGACACGCTGTTCTAGGAGGTCTCGGCCCATGGCCGGAATGCGCCGCATCCCCGTCCGCTCCTCGGTGATCGCGACGATCGGCTACGACACGGAGACGGCCGTGCTCGAGGTCGAGTTCCGCAGTGGCGATGTCTACCGCTACTTCGCGGTGCCGCCATCGGTTCACAAGGCGCTGGTCGAGGCCGACAGCCCCGGCGCGTACTTCAACACGCACATCAGCGACCACTACCCGACCCGGCAGCAGTACTAACCCCATAGGGGTGGCACCCGAAGACGCGATACCCCCTCGTACCCCGGATCGCCACACTGGAGCAGACGCCACGGCGGGGGGTCGAGGCGTCCAACTCGAAGGGGCACACTCGTGGCAGCCGGGGATTCTGCCGCAACGGAAGCGGAGCGGCAGCGCAGGTTGGCCGATGAGCATGCCCGGTTGGCATCCGTCGCTGGGCAGATGGCCCGCAACTTCGAGGCGGCCGCCGCAAGTGAGAACCGCCTTGCGCGGACCCTGATCGAGCTCGAGCCGCTCGGCTACACGCTGCTTGCCGACCGCAGATGGCCCGGATCGGCCCGCGCGAACATCGACCTGATCCTGGTCGGACCCGGCGGGGTCATCATCGTCGACGCCAAGGCCTGGCGCGAGGTCACGGTCGCGGCCGGCCACGTCTTCCGGGGGGAAGCGGATGTTACCGACGAGATCGAGCAGCTCGCCGACCTGGTCTTCCGAGCCCAGACCGGACTCGCCGAGATCGGTCTTGCCGCGGGCGAGGTCAGCGCCATGGCCGTCTTCACCAACAAGGTGCTTCCCCGCGCCGAGATCTGCGGGGTGACCATGCTCGGCGAGGCAGCGGCCGTCACCGAGATCGCCCGCCGAGGCACCCGCCTCACCGCCGAGCGGATCGCCCAGGTGCGCACCGAACTGGATCATCTGTTCCCGCCGATGACGACGGGCCCGATCGGTGTGATCGAGCCGCTCGCGCTCGACACCAGCGTGCCCGAGCCGGTTCTGCCGGCCGACATCCAGGCGTCATCGCTCATCGACTTCTCGTCGCTCGACAAGCTGACGACGCAGCAGATCCAGGACGCGCTGCTCGAGGGCATTCGCAAGGCGCCGATCGAGGAATGGATGGCCTTCCTCGACCCGGCGCAGGCGCGCTTGGTGCGCCGCAACTTCAATGGCCCCTCGCGCATCCGCGGGGCTGCGGGAACCGGCAAGACGGTGGTCGCCCTGCACCGCGCCGCCTATCTCGCGCGCACGATGGAGGGTCGCGTGCTGGTGACGACATTCGTCCGCACCCTGCCGCGCGTGATGTCGGCCCTGATGGAACGCCTCGCCCCCGATGTGGTCGACCGGATCGACTTCCGCAGCGTTCACCAGTTCGCCCGCGACGTGCTCGTGCAACGCGGGCGCCCGGTCGTGATCGATAACAGCGCCGCCGACCGGATCTTCAAAGACCTGTGGGAGCGCGAGGGCAAGTCGGGACCGCTCGGCAAGATCGACTCCACCCCGTCGTACTGGCAGGACGAGATCGCCCACGTGCTCAAGGGCCGCGGGTTGAGCCGCTTCGAGCAGTACGCCGCGCTTCCGCGCACGGGACGCCGCCGACCGCTCAGCCGCGAGATGCGGGCCGAGGTGTGGGGGCTGTATGTCGCCTACGAAGAAGCCATCGCGAAGCGCGGCATCCTCGACTGGGGAGACGTCGTGCTCGAGGCCGAGAGCTCGCTGGCCGAGACCCCGCTGCGCGGCTACGCCGCCGTCGTGGTCGACGAAGCGCAGGATCTGTCATGCGCGATGATCCGGATGCTCCACTCGGTGGTCGGCGACGCGCCGGACGGCTTCAACCTGGTCGGCGACGGCCAGCAGACGATCTACCCGGGCGGCTTCAATCTCGCCGAAGCCGGAGTCGCGATCAGCGGCCGCGGAGTCGTGCTCACGCGCAACTACCGCAACACCGTCGAGATCGCGGAATTCGCGGCGGAGCTGATCGCCGAGGATGACATCGCCGACATCGAGGGCGGCCCTGCCCGATCGGAGCCGGCCGAGATCATGCGCCGTGGGCCGCGACCCGTCTACACGGTGTTCCCGTCGCGCTCGGTTCACGACAAGTCGCTGGTCGAGCGGGTGCGACGCATCGTCGCCGACTCGGAGGGAGCGACCGGTCTGGGCGACATCGGCGTGCTCGCCCTCTACAGCTGGCACGCGGCCGAGGCGGCCGATGCGTTGGCCGAGGCCGGGATCCCGACCATCCAGCTCGACAAGTACGACGGCCGCCCGATCGACGCGGTCAAGGTCGGCACGATCAAGCGCGCAAAGGGCCTCGAGTTCAAAGAGGTGCTTGTCGTGCGCACGCCTCCGCACCTGGTGCAGACGGATCTCGATCCCCGCGCCGACGACGCCGCCATCGAGCGACGCGATCTGCAGCGCCGCGAACTCTACGTGGCGATGACGCGCGCGCGAGACGGACTCTGGGTGGGCGTGGCCTGAGCGGCGCGACTCAGTGGCTGCCGACCCGTGACAGGTGGCTGACCAGGTCGTCGGCGCCCTGCGGGGTGATCGTGAATCCGTTGCCTCGGCACACCGCGTCGAACGCGGTGGAGCTGGCCGTGTCCGGCACCGGGATCGTGGTGCCTCTGCCGCCCTGTCCGTCGACGGTCACAGTGGTGGTGACCTTGTAGTCGCCGTTGTCGACATTGGTGAAGTGCAGCTCGTGGTGATCGAGGGTCCAGCCGGCGGTGACCGTGCCGTGGTGGTTCTGGGCGGTTTCGAGGATGTGAGCGCCCTCCAACTGCGCCGAGATGTCGATCGTGAAGTCGTTGACGATCGTGACCCGATGGACCGTGAAGGCGTAGGTCTGGGTGCCGCTGCTGGTGTGCCCCACGACGTCGATGGATTCGGGGAGCGAATCGGCGGTCTCTTGCGCCAACGTCTCGATGTCGTTGGTCCAGTGTCCAGGGACGCACGCGGCGTCGATCAGGCTGTGCGGGTGCGGGGGCGGCGTGGGCGTCGAGTGGCAGCCCGACAGAACGAGCACGGCCGCGGCGGCGAGCGCGACGGCGGCGGTGCGAGCGGTGCGGCCATTCACCATGGACGAAAATCTATCCCTGGTTGCGCGGCGTCCGAGCGCGCCGAGCCAGGCCACGCCGCGAGGCCTCGGTCGCCTTCTTGCGCGGCGTCGCCAGCTTGAGCGCCGTCTCTTCGGCGTCGATGGCGGCCAGCACCGACTCGATCGCCGGCTCCTGGTATCTGTTCTCGTGCCTTGCCTTCAGCACGGCGGCGCGTTGGGCGGCGATCATCGTCTTGCGCAGGCGGGTGTACGCGGCCAGCCGTGGCTCGCGGCCGTCTTCCTTCGGCAGCGCGATCGCCTCCTCGAGAAAGGCGGCGTTCATGCGCAGCCGATCGATCACTGCATCGTCGTCGTCACCGGTGAGGCGCGACTCGAGGTCGTCGACGCCGGCCTGCTCGGCCTCGGCCATCAGGGCGAAGCGCTCTTGGTGCTCCTGGTCGTAGTTCGGCGTCGGCAGTTTCAGCGCCCGGATGATCACCGGTAGCAGTAGGCCTTCCAGCAGAGTTCCGACCACCACCACGAGAGCGAGAAAGCGCAGGAACTGCAGATTGGGCGTGCCGGCCGGCAGGAGATAGACCGCAATCAGCGTCACGACCCCGCGAATCCCCGCCGAACTGACCGCGACCCCGTTGCGCCAGCTCCAGCTGCGCCCGCGCAGGAACGCCGGGCCGCGACGGTAGAGCAGGGTCAGCGTCAACACCCAGACGAAGCGCGAGACGATCAGGGCCGCCAGGATCCCCGCGCAGATGCCGATGGTCGGCCAGAGCCCGGGGCTGTGTGCGAAGGCTCCCCTGGTGATGTCCACGAGGTTGAGCCCGATGAACAGGAACACCGCGTTCTGCAGCAGATAGTCGACCGTGCGCCAGTTGAGCCGCTCGGCGATCCGCGCCTCTGCCGACTGGACGCTGGGCGAGCGGTACGACAGGAACAGCCCGGCGATCACGACCGCGAGCACGCCCGAGCCGCCGAACGACTGCGCCAGGATGAACGCCAGATACGGCGTGATCAGCGAGAGGCTGGTGTCGAGCACCGGCGCTCTCAATTGCTTCCGAATCATCGAGAGCACCCAGCCCACCGCGAATCCGACCGCGAGTCCGCCGAGCACCGCCACCACGAAGTCGCCGACCACCAACCACGGGTTCACCACCCCGATGATCGCGACGATGGCTGCATTCAATGCCACGAGCGCGGTGGCGTCGTTGAGCAGGCTCTCGCCCTCGAGCACGGTGACCAGGCGCCGCGGAAGGGCGATGCGTCCGGCCACGGCGTTCACCGCCACGGCGTCGGTCGGCGCGACGACCGCTCCGAGCGCGAAGGCGGCGGCCAAGCCGATCGCCGGCATCAGGGCCCACGCCACGAACCCGACCGCGACCACGGTGAAGGCGACGAGACCCACCGACAGCGCCAGAATGCTGTCGTTGCGGGCGCGAACGTCGCGCACCGAGGTGCGGATCGCCGCCGCGAACAGCAGCGGCGGGATCACACCGTAGAGCACCAGCTCGGGATCGAGCCCGACATGCGGCACGCCGGGAATGAACGAGACCAGCGCCCCGATCAGGATCAAGGCGATCGGCGCCGACCAGCCGACACGTCCCGAGAACCCGGTGATCGTCACGGTCACCACGACGAAGGCGACGGCCCAGACCACGGCCACTCGGGTGTCGAGGTTCGTGCTCGCGACCGCGAGGGCGAGCTGCGTCGGGCTCATCCGTTGAGGCGGCTCTGCCAGTCGGCGGGCACGCGACCCTCCGGCCCGGGTGTCGGCTGATCCTCCGGGTGCGACTCGGGCGGCGCGAGTTCGGGGCCGTCGACGGTCGAATCGGTGCGGTAGTCCCAGAACCAGCCCTCCCCAGGCTCGAAGCTCTGGATGATCGGGTGACCCGACTCGGCGGCGTAGTGCGAGGCGTGCTGCGACGGCGAGGAGTCGCAGCATCCGATGTGGCCGCACTGCGCGCAGCGCCTCAGGTGGAACCACCAGGCCGAGGGATCGGGCAGGCACTCGGCGCATCCCGCGCCGCTCGGTGCGGCGGTGACGTCGATGGAGGTCTCGGCCATGCTCCCAGGCTAGCTACCCTGGGTCGGTGCCGCTTCTTCCGGATGCCCCACCGCCGCGCCGGGTGATGTCACCGGATGGCACGGCGATCGCCACCTACGAGTGGGGCGATCCCGACGCGCCGACGGTCGTCGCCGTCCACGGTTTCGCCTCGAGCGCGATCGCCAACTGGCACGTGACCGGGTGGACCCGCGACCTCACCCGCGCCGGCCTGCACGTGATCGCGCTCGACCAGCGCGGGCATGGCGCGAGCGACAAGCCGCACCACCCCGGCGACTATTCGATGGCACAGCTGGTGGGCGACCTGCTCGAGGTCGTCGACACCTACCTGATCGACGGGTTCGCGTTGCTGGGTTACTCCTTGGGCGCCCGGGTCGGATGGCATGCCGCCCTCGAACTGCCCGAACGGCTCACCCGGGCCGTGCTGGGTGGCATCCCCGACGGCGATCCGCTGACCCGGTTCGAGGTCGACGAGGCGCGCGCATTCATCTCGGGTGGAGCGCGCTCGGGCGATCGCCTCACGATGAGCTACCTCGACATGGCCGCCGGGATGCCGGGCAACGACCTGGTCGCCCTGGTCAGCCTGGTCGAAGGGATGCGCGGGGGCGCGCAGCCGGATCCGCAGCACCCTCCGCGGCAGCCGGGACTGTTCGCGACCGGCAGTGATGACCCGATCGTGGACGCCTCGCGGCGGCTCGCGGCGGCCACTCCCCGCGGCGAGTTCCTCGAGATCCCGCACCGCAACCATTTCAACGCGCCCACCTCGAAGGTGTTCCGCGAGCGAGGAACGGACTTCTTGCGTGACATCTGACGCCGCGAACGAGGGGGCATCGCGGCTGCTGAGCCTGCGGATCCTGGGCCGGGCCGTGCCGGTCACCGTCGTGCTCGTCGCCGGGTACCTCGTGGCCAGACTGCTCACCACCGGTCTGCTGGCGCTCGCCTGGTGGCTGTTTCCGGATGGGCCGTGGGCGCACGCCTACTTCGCAACCGAACCCGGGTTCCTCGGCTTCCTGAACTCGTGGGACACCCGCTGGTACCAGCAGATCGTTCTGCACGGCTATCCCTCACGGCTGCCGATCGATGACGTCGGCGACGTGAAGTACAACACCTGGGCGTTCTTCCCCGTGTTCCCGGCCATCGTCAAGGCGCTGATGGCGATCACCGGTCTGGGCTTCAACCTGGTGAGCATCGGGGTCGCGACCCTGTTCGGCGGCGCTGCGACGGTCGCGCTGCACCGGGTGCTGCTCGGGCACTTCACGCGCACTCAGGCGCTCTGGGGCGCTGTGCTGTTCGCGTTCGGGCCGCTGTCGTTCCTGCTGCAACTGGGATACGCCGAGAGCACCTTCCTGTTCTTCCTCTTCATGGCGCTCTCGTTCATGCAGCGCAAGCGCTATCTCGCGATGATCCCGTTCGCGCTGGTCGCCTCCTTCACCCATCCGGGCGCGCTCGCGCTGGCCGCCGCGATCGGGATCCAGGGCTTGCACCGGCTGTGGCGGCGGAATCCGATCCCCCACCGCGAATGGATCACCGGCATCGTCGCGATCACGGTGATCGTGGCCGCAGCCCTGTTCTGGCCGGTGCTGGTGACGGCGATCACCGGCGACCCGAGCGGATACTTCGACACCGAGCTCGCCTGGTGGCGGTCGTACCTCGGCCGCGTGATCTTCGTGCCGTTCACGCCGTTCTTCCTGTTCTACGGACGGCTGTGGGGCGTCTGGGGCATCCTGCTCGTCGTGCTCGTTCTGGCAGCCGTCGTGTTCTGGCTGAGCCGCCGGTCAACGCGCACGTACGGTGCCGACCTATGGACCTTCTCGGCGGCGTACATCGCCTACCTGGTCGCGGTGTTCTTGCCGACGCAGAGCCTGATTCGGCAACTGCTGCCGCTGTCGCCCCTGCTCGGGCACCCGGGACTGTCACGCAGCCGTCGCCGCCGGATCATCTCGCTGACCGTGAGCGTGGCGCTGCAACCCGTCGCGATCTTCCTGCTGTGGGTGGTCTACCCGCCGTAGCGGCGCTCCCGTTAGCCCTTCGCTGCGCTCCCGTTAGCCCTTCGCTGCGCTCCCGTTAGCCCGTTCGCGGCGCTCCCGTTCTGTTGCCCGTTCTGTCGCCCCCCCGGACACCGAGACGGGTTGAGACACAACGGGCAACAGAACGGGAGTGCCGCGCAGAGCCCAGGGGCCAGGCCGGGTTTCCGAGCGCTGGGAGGTCAAGGGCGCAAGCCGGGCCTGGCTCTGCCCCTACCCCGGTGCGAGGATCGAGGCATGGGCACCCTGATCTACACCGGCATCACCTCGCTCGATGGCTACATCAACGATGTACACGGAAACTTCGACTGGGCGGCGCCGAGTGACGAGGTGCACGCCTTCGTGAACGACCTGGAGCGCGGCGTCGGCACCTACCTGTACGGCCGGCGACTGTACGACACCATGTCGTTCTGGGAGACACCGTCTCCCGACACCGACGCGTCTGCCGTCATGAGCGACTACCAGCGCATCTGGAGCCGCGCGCGCAAGATCGTCTACTCCTCGACCCTGGATGCGGTGGCCAGCGAGAACACCACCATCGAGCGCGTCTTCGATCCCGAGGTCGTCGCCTCGGTGGTCGGCCGAGCCGATACCGATGTCAGCATCGGTGGCCCGCATCTCGCGGCGCACGCCCTGCGCGCCGGACTGGTGGGTGAGTTGCGGATGTTCCTGAACCCGGTCGTGGTCGGCGACGGCACGCCGTTCCTGCCGGAGGGCTACGCCGACCGGCTCGAGCTGCTCGACGAGCGGAGCTTCGACAACGGTGTCGTCTACCTGCGGTACTCGGTCGGCTGAGAGCGAAGGCGAATAGGCTCGCACCATGCCTGAGCCCACTGAATCGCGCGTCGGCGTCTATATCGACTTCGACAACGTGGTGATCTCGCGCTACGACCAGCTCTGGGGCCGCGGCGATTTCATGCGCGACCGCGCCCGCCAGGCCGACACCGAGGCGCTCAGAGCGAAGCTCGAGCAGGCCAAGGTCGACATCGGGGCGATCCTCGACTACTGCAGTTCGTTCGGCACGATCGCGGTCAGTCGCGCATACGCCGACTGGTCGGCTCCGGCCAATGCGAGCTACCAGCGGCAGTTGATCAACCGTGCCGTGGATCTGGCCCAGCTGTTCCAGGTGACCTCCGGCGGCAAGAACGGGGCCGACATCCGCCTCGCGGTGGACGTCGTCGAAGAGCTCTACCGCCTGCCGGATCTGACGCATGTGGTGATCGTGGCGGGCGACTCGGACTACATCGCACTGGCCCAGAGCGCCAAGCGGCTCGGCCGCACCGTCATCGGCATCGGGGTGGCAGGCGCGACCAGCCGAGCACTGATGGCGGCGTGCGACGAGTTCACGGACTACGACGAGCTGCCCGGGGTGGTTCCGTTCGTCAAGGCGGAGCCCGCTGCGGCTGCGGCGAGCGCGGGGGCGACGCCAAAGCGCAAGCCTGCCAAGGCCGCGGCGCCGGCCGCCGACGAGACCGACGCGCACCTGACCCAGGATGCCGCGACCGACCTGCTCGTGCGCGCCCTGCAGATCGTCGAGAACCGCGGAGACGAGGACTGGGCGGGCAACTCGCAGGTGAAGAACCAGATGCTGCGTATGGACTCCTCGTTCAAAGAGAAGTCGCTGGGCTACAAGTCGTTCACCGACTTCGTCGCATCGCGCTCGAACGTGGTCGAGGTCAAAGAGGGTGCTCCCACGAACCAGCCGCGGTTGCGGCTCCGCGAACGCGGCTAGCGGGCCGCCAGCTCGGCGGCCTGCTTCTCGAGCGCATCCCAGAGCTTGGCGCATTCCACCGGGTCGAGCGCCTGTTTCGCGACACCGCGATCGCGCTTGTCGTCGTCGACGTAGCTGCCGGATGGCGCATCCACCGTTCCGTCGAGCAGCCCGATCAGCGACTGCGCGCCGCGTTCGGGTGAGCGGATCACCCGCTCGATCAGGGGAGCGAGGGGACTCGCATCCAGCTGCGCGAAGCCGGTGGCCACTGCTCCCGGGTGGAACGAGGTGACGTGCAGCGCGGGCTCCCGCCTGGCCAGCTCGCGCGCGAGCATCACGTCGGCTCGCTTCGCCGCTCCGTACGCCGGAGCGCCCCGCAACCAGGCCTTGCCGATGCGACCGGGGTTGGCGACATCCACTCGCCCCCACCTGTTCGCCGCGCTTCCCGTGAACACGACGCGCGCCGTCGAGGCCACCAGCCGGGGCAGCAGCGCCTGCGTCAGCACGAAGGGCGCGAGCACGTTGTGCTGCCAGGTGCGCTCGACACCGTCGGCGCTGAGTCCGCGCTTGGCGATGATGCCGCCCGCGTTGTTGCCCAGCGCGTCGATGGTCGGGTAGGCGGCGAGCAGCTCGCGGGCGAGCTGGCGAACATCCGAGAGCTTGTCGAAGTCGGCGAGGAACGCCGTGCCGCCGGTCTCGCGCGCGACCTCGTGCGTGCGGAACGGATTGCGGCCGACGATCGCGAGATCGTGGCCGCGATCGGCCAAGGCGCGGGCGGCGGCGCGTCCGATCCCCGAGCTGGCGCCGGTGAGCACGATGAGCATGGTCTTCAGCCTAGGTCGGTCACGAACGCTCCACGATCGCCGCGGCATCCGCGCCGCGCGGCAGCTCGCCATAGAGGCGGCCGCGGTTCTCGCCGAGGCGCGACTCCACGAAGGCGTGCGACACGGCGGTCGGCGCGGTGCGCAGCAGCAGCGAGGCCTGCAGGGCGAGGGCCAGGTTCGCGACCAGCGAGCGGGCGGATGCCGCGGCATCCCGTTCATCCGAGGCCACGACCTCGGCGACCTGGCGTCGGGTGGCGGCCAGGTGCGCGTCGAACACGGGATGCTCCCCCGCCGCTCGTGCCACCTCGGCGTCGAACGCCTCGAGGCTCTGCGGCTCTCGGCTCAGCGCACGCAGCACGTCGAGCGCGATCACGTTGCCCGAGCCCTCCCACACCGCCATCACCGGCTGCTCGCGGTAGCGCCGCGCGAGCGGGAACGCCTCGGTGTAGCCGTTGCCG
>Ga0105248_10000372_pt1 | contig 52226 bp, 75 predicted proteins | sample KBSS34metaG_FD_81524 | JGI IMG/M metagenome (GOLD analysis project Ga0105248, IMG submission 81524) | Switchgrass rhizosphere microbial communities from Kellogg Biological Station, Michigan, USA - KBS S3-4 metaG | ecosystem: Host-associated > Plants > Roots > Rhizosphere > Soil | place... | reverse complement strand
GGTCCATTCGACGAAGGGGTGTCCTGTTCATAGCACGGGTCGCCTCTCAGCGTGAGCCGTTTTCCCGCGCTGTCAGCGGCCGTCGATGGCGGAATCCTGGCCGACCCGGCAGGTTTCGCGTGTGCAATCGGCAAGCTGTCACCTGACAGGACTGACCCGGGGCACACCTGCGCGCGAAAGCACGCCCGAGCTGGCCGGTAGCCAGGGAAGCGCTGACGGGTCGCTGAAACAACCCGGTGAAGAGGGATAGCTGCATGCCGATCAAGATCAAAGATGCCGATGGGAACGACGTAGAGATTCTCACGGCAGCCGAAAACACCGAGATGATTACCGGTGCGGTCAAGTCCAACTTGGACAAGGCCACCAAGAAACTCTCGGCGGATCTGACCACTTCTCTCTCGGAAGCGATGGGCAAAACGCTCACCGAGTACGAGACGAAGCGGGCTGAAGAAGCGGCGGCGGCTGAAGAGGCGCGCAAGGCGGCTGGCAGCGAAGGCGCCCCGAACAAGGCGGCGGCCACTCAGGACATCGAGAACTCGCCGGCGTTTCGCACGATGCAGAAGAAGCTCGACGCAGCGCTGAAGGCGCAAGCCGAGTCGGATGCGAAGGCGAAAGCCGAAGCCGCGAAGGCCAAAGACACGAGCCTGCGCCAGCGCATCTCGGAAGAACTCGACAAGAGCGGGTTCGATCCGAAAGCGCGTCACCTCGCCCTCAGTCATCTCGTCGATGGCGCCAAGATCGCTCGTTACTCGGACGACGGCGAAACCATCGTGTTTCGCAACACGGACGGAAGCGACGTGGACCTGCCCACGGGTCTCAAGAGCTTCGCTCAGACCGACGACGGAAAACGTTTCATGCCGCCGAGCGGTGCATCGGGCACCGGAGATCGCTCGCGGTTCACGCTTCCCACCCAAAACAAGACTGGGAAAGTCGACTCGAATGAGCTTGGTCGCATGGCCATGTCCCTCATCGAAGGCGTCCCCGTCAATACCGGGTGAGCGGCAGCAAAAACCCCCTCTCCGGGGCCTCTAGGTAAAGAAAATGACTGCTGAAAATCTGTCTGGTATCTCCGGAGCGTTGGCGCAAACGATGGCGCCGCAGCTGACCCGCAACTGGAATCGCCAGGCGGTGTTCCTGCAAAACATCGACATCACGACCGCTGGCGGGGCAGGAGCCGGCCAGAACGTGAGCTGGGACGTGGAGTTCAGCACGTCGGGAGCGACCGCGGCGACCTTCACCGAAGGCGCGGACGTGACGACCTACTCGCAGGATCCGGTCACGAAGGCCTTGCTCAACTGGGGCATGTACCAGTCGAGCTTCCAGCTGTCGAATCTCGAGATCAACGCGGCGGCTGCCAACATCGGCAACGCCACGGCGCTCGGCGACATGATCGGTGAGCGCTTCCTCGGTGCCATCACGGCGATCACCGACAAGATGGAGCAAGACTCCTTCACCGGCAGCGCCTCTCCGTCGCTCGTCGGTTTGAACACCGCGATCTCGGCGTCGGGCTCCTACGCTGGCGTAGCCGTGGCGACCTACTCCGAGTGGGCCGGCAACGTGCAAGCGAACGGCGGGACGCCCCAAGCGCTGACTCTGGCGCAGCTGGCCACGGCCGAAGCGCTCGCGTTCACGGCGTCCGGCATGGAGCCGGACTTCCTGATGACGACTCCGCTCATCTACTCGAAGTACGAGGCGCTGTTCAACGCGACCGTGCGCACCGTGACCGATGGGCAACGTCCGATCCCGCAGTTCCAGGGCTCGGCGGGGCGCCTCTACTGGCGCGGCAAGCCGATCATCCGCAACCGGCGCTGCCCGGCCGGAAAGATCTACATGATGAACTCGAGCGCGGTCGAGCTCGTCGTGCTGCCCTGGGCGAACGTTCCGGACGGCGTGATGACGGTGACCAAGAATGCCATCTCCAGCAATGGCGATGGGACCGACACGGTGAAAATCCCGTTCAAGGTCTACCCGCTCGCGCGCACCGGCTCGGCCGTGAAGTTCGCGGTCGAAGTCTACGCGCAGCTGAAGGTCCGGCGCCCGAACGCGCACGTGATCATCAGCGACGTTCAAGAGACCTGATCCAATCCTGGCACCTGCCAGGTATTCGCGGGACCGCGGGCAGTGGCTTTGGCTGCTGCCCGCCCCGCACAACCAAACAAAAGGCCGAGGGAAAAGTCACATGCTCTATCCGCAACCGCAAGCCGCCCGCAAGTACACGCAGACCCGCTGGAAGAACGAGAACTCGTTCCCGCAAACGGTCGTGCTCGACGGCGAAGAGTACACGTGGGCGCCCGGCGAGGAGCTCGTGGTCTCCTCGAAGTACGACAACGCGATCCAAACGGTGCAGGGGGCTGTCGCGCAGAAAGACGGCACCTTCACCGGTGGGTCGATCGTTGGCGGTCTCGCTCCGCGCCTGACCAAGGTGTCGGTCGAGCCAGCTGCGCGCGCTGTGCTCCACGAGTCGCTCGACCCCGATCTGCAAGCGCGCCGCGCGGCGGAAGCTGCCGCGATCGTTGCTCAGAAGGAAGTCGAGACCGCGCACACGAACGCGATCATCGCGCAATCCAAGGTCGACAAGGCGAAGCCCGCCGAGGCCGCGAAGTCCAAGTAACCCAGCGCGCCCGCGTGGCGTGCCTCGCATTCAACCGCTCCAGGAGACGAAGTCATGACGGTCAAAATCCCCAGAGGTCACAACCAAAAAGCGATTTCGCTGTTCGTGACTGAAATCAATCGTCTCCGCGTTGCGGCGGTGTCCACGAACGTGCACGCGGCAAAGGCTCAGTCCGTGTCCTTCGACTCGGAGCCAGCAACCGTCGCTGCGTTGGCCGTCACGGCCGCGAACGCCACCGACCTGGCAACGTCGCTCGTGCTCGGAAACCAGATCATCGGCTTCTACATCCGACACTTCGCCGACGATGTGATGCACAAGGCGGCCGACGCCACCTCACTGCCGGCCGATGGCGCCTGCGTGGACCTGGCGACCTCCATCACCGCGATGACGCTGCTCAAGGCCACGCACGCGACCCACATCGCGAGCACGACCGTCCACTACACGGCGGACGCGACCAATACGCTCCTCACGGCCACGCCGACCGACCAGGGCACGCTCAACACGTTCCTGAACGCGGCCAAGACGGCGATCAACGCGCACTCGGCGGCTGGTCTCGCCGGGTACGGCTTCAAGCTCGACAGCCCCTGACCCGCGCCTCCCGAAAGCTTCGCGGGCTGGGTGAACCGCGGTTTGGCCCCCTCCCTTTTCCGCGAAGTAGCCCAGCTCTCGATTACTCCGAACCGACCGACACCCGATGGCCTTTACCGAAGCAGACCGCGCCCAAATCCGACAGTACGTCGGCTGGACTGCGATCTTTCAGCAGGCCCAGCCGCTGCTCGAGAGCGCGATCACCACGCTCCAAGCGAGGGCTGACGGGGGCAACATGGTCGACAACTCGACCGAGTTGCTGGTGAAGGGCCTGATTGTCCAACTCCAAGCGGTCGACGCGAAGCTCTCTCAGATCGACTGTCTCGGGACCAATCAGGTCGGCAATATCCAACAGGACAACATCCGCGCTCGGATGGTCGTTCAGCAGTACGGCCGCATGCTCGTCGGGCGCCTGTGCACGGTGCTCTCGCTCGAAGGCCCGATCTCCGACTGCTTCAGCTCGCTGCCGTCCGGTCCACCGCGCCTTGGTTTCGCTTTGGGGGCCTCGTGAGCACGACCGGGACGATCGCGGCGAACGTCAAGCCGCCGCGCGCTGCCGTGGTCGGGCAGACGACGGTGAGCGCCTGCCTCGACTCGATTCGGGGCTGTGCGGATCAGGCTCGAAAATGCGTCGAGTGGGCGCGCGCAAGCCAGGTCACGATCCGCACGCGCGTGTGGTCGGGTGGCCGCCTCGGGGTCGGGACTCCAACGGACACCGATCTGGTCATGCCGCGCCGCTGGCCGGTGAAGCAGCTGTCCCAGCGCGAAGTAGCCGGGAGCGGCGGCAAGTACAACGATGGGGACATCCGGGTCTCCGACATCTCGCCGGCCTACGTCTCGCATGGTGGTGGCGGGTTTTCGCCCCAGCAACTCGATCCGTCGATGCTGTTCCCGAAGCCCTGCAACGACACCGAGATCCTCTACCTGCTCGATGGCGATCAGACGGGCATCTTCTCGCTCGCCTCGCTCGACACGAGCTCAGACCCCACGGCGTGGTCGATGGTCCTCCGCAACACGAGGCTTTCCCCGTGAGCCAGGAGCTTTCCCATGAGCATGGGCGGCACGTTTCGGAACGCTCTGAGCTTCGAGAAGAAGTTCCGTGCGGACATGAAGCACCTCACCAAGAAGCTCGACGGCGCGCTCCACAAGGCCGCCGAACGAGCTGCGGACCAAGCGCGCGAGCGAGCTCCGAAAGGCGCCACGCTCCAGCTCGCCGAGGGCATCCAAGCGATCGGGCTCCGCGTCGTCTCGACAGCGCCCTACTCGCTGGCGGTGGAGCTTGGCTCGCGCCCGCACATGCCGCCGGTCGAGCCGATTCTGGCCTGGGTGCTCTACAAGGGCTTCGTTGGGGTCGGGTCGAACGGGAAGCCGCAGTCGCCCGAAAGCGTGGCTTGGGCGATCGCCATGAAGATCAAGGCCGAGGGCACGAAGCCCACCTTCTTTATGCGCGGAACGATTCCGGCCACCCTGCGCTTCGTGGGCGCCGAGATCGGCTACGCGCTGGCGACGGTCTGACGGCCGCCGATTCCTGTCACCTGCCAGCATCAGCGCACCGAGGTGTCCCGTGCGGGTGAGCGTTCAGCAGGCCGCGCAGACGGCCCTGCAGGTCTACCTGCAAGCGCAGTTCGACGCCTATTTCGGCGGCGCGCCAGTCGATCCGGACGACCCGCCGAACCCCGAGCGCTGCGTCGTGTCCGATCGCTGGCCGGAGCCGGACTCGGGCCTGCCGAAGCGTGCCGTCTCGATCATCGAGGCGGGGCAGCGCGAGGACACCTGGGTCCAGGAGCAGGACATCGCGGTGGTGATGCAGCCTGACAACGTCACCGGGCTCTACACATTCCGCGTCGCCGCCTGCAGGCAACCGCTCCAGCTCGACGTGTGGGCCGATTACAACGCCCAGCGCGACGAGCTCGTGGCGCTGCTCGACGACTTCCTGCACAAGGGCGAGCGCTTCACGCTGAACCAGCCGAACGGCAACCCCGTGCGGGATGGCGTCTTGCTCGCGCTCGATCCGACGAGTGGCTACTCCGGCTTCTGCGACTTCACGTTCGACGGCCCGCGGAAGCTCGACACGAACGCCTCCCCGCGCGTGCGCGAATACCGCTCGAGCTCTGCTGGCTTCTGCGACGTGGACCTCACGGTCCAAGCGCTGACCCCGAAGCTTGCCCGAGTGCTGATGACGATGGCGCTGAGCTCCACGCTAGATCCGAACGCATCGCCTCCGCCTCCGGTGGACCTGACTCTCACGCTGACCTCTCCGAGCGGCTCTTTCGCCGTTGTCGGGACCTGAAGGGAACACGACCATGGGCGTTTTCATTACGAGCCGATCTGCAGCGACCCGCCACGCGGTTTACGCCGAAGAGCGGCAACCGCCGGCATCGATCCAGGCGACCGGTACCGGCGTGGTCGGACTCATCGGCCAGTTCCCCTGGGGACCGGCCGGCAGCGTCATTCAGCCGACCGACGACGGTGATCGCGGTCTCACGCTCGCCCCGCCCGGCATGTCGCGCACCGGATCTGGCTGGCTCGCCACGCTGCACAAGGGCTGGCCCGACCTGCGCTTCGTGCGCGTGGTCGGCTCGGCTGCAGTCGCGGCCGCGGTCAACCTGACGCAAGGCGGGACGCCCATCTGCTCGGTCCCTGGCAAGTACGTCGGTGCGGCCGGCAACTCGATTCAGTGCGTCGTCTCCAATGCAGACGACGGCGACGCGACCCACTTCAACCTGACCGTGACCGTCGCCGGCGCGTCGGGCACGACCAGTGACCAGTATTCGAACATGAACTACTCGGGCGCGGGCACGCAGTCGCTCCCGATTCAGGTCGGCCCGCGCCTCGCTGGCCCCATCGTCGCTCTGGCCAATGGCCGCCCCGACAACGGCACCTACAACATGAGCGGCGGCTCCGACGGGACCATCAACTCGGCCCGGTACACCGGCACCCCGGGCAACGGTGACTTCGGCGTGGCCCTGTTCGAAAACGATCTCGAGATCCGCGCTGTCCTCTCGGATGATCCTGGCAACACCTCGCGCGTGGCCGTGAACGCTGCGCTCCAGGCCCACGCGATCCTGATGGGCGACCGCCTAGCCGTACTGAACGGCGACTCGGGCCTCTCAGTTTCCGCGGTCATCGCCGCGGCCGCCGTGAACCGCTCGGGCCGCGTGTGCTGGGCGGACTGCTGGACTTACATCTTCGACGACACCGACGGCACGGAGCGCCTCGTCCCACCGGCGCCGTGGCTCGCCAGCGTGATCGCGCGGAGCTCGCCCTCGACGAGCCCCGCCTGGAAGGACTCGACCCGCGTGGAGATGCTCGCAGGCATCAACCGGCTCGAGACGCCCCGCGGCCAGGCTGCTGGCTCGCTGACTGCAAACGGCATCTGCACGCTGAACCAGGAGATCACGGGCGGCTTCACCTTCGAGGCCGGCGTGCTCACGGTTGCGCCCGCAGACCCGACGAAGAAGCGGATCACCCGCACGCGGATCGGCGACTACATCGCGACCAGCGTGACGCGCTCGCTCCGGAGCTCGGTCGACGCCCCGAACGTGCCCCTGAACCAGCAGAACATCGTGCAAGCGGTGGTCGGGTTCATGGAGACGCTGAAGGGCAACGCGAGCACGGACCCGAACAATCTGCCGCACGTGCTCGACTATGCGATCGGCAGCCTCGCGGCCGCGAACCCCGCATCCGACCTCGCCAACGGCGACTTCACCATTCCACTCAACGTGAAGACCAGCGCCGGCATGGAGCGGATCTTCTTGAGCATGCAATTCGGCGAGAACGTCACGATCACCTCCTCGTGATTGCTGACACCTGAAAGGATTTGACCGATGGCGAACTTCTGGAAAGGCAAAGATGCCAAGCTGCTCATCTCGTTCCGAGAGTCGAAGCTGATCATCAATCACTCGGACTTCGAGGTGACTCGAAAGGGTGAGGCGGTGGCGGATGGCGTGTGCGGTGAGGACCGCGACCGGCTCGACTTCGTGACCACGCACTTCGACGTGTCGATCGGCGCCTGGCAGGAAGATCTGAAGGCGATCGTGGCGTTCGTGGACGAGCAGAAGGCGAAGGACCTCCGCGAGATCCCGAAGCAGAGCTCGATCGGGATTCTGATCTTTCCCGAGAACCTCACCACGGCCGCCTTCCAATGCCGCGAGTACACGCTCGACGAGTGGAAGATGGGATGGGGCGGCCGGAAGGAGCGGAACAAGCTCACGATGCCGGGCCGGTGTCGCTACTTCGACGTGCTGCCGACGATCTGATTCACGCGCGCGGGGCCGTCTCGCGCGCCGCTACGTCACGAAAAAGGAAGAGGGAAACGCCGATGGATATCCAGAAAAAGCAGCTGCATTTGGCATCGAAGGTCTTCGTGCCCGCCGTCCCCGCCACGCCGGCGAAGGACGGGAAACCGGCCACGCCCGAGGTCAAGGCCCACACGGTCGAGCTTCACGGCTACTCGAACAGAGCTGTGCGCTATCGCATTCTTACCACCGATCAGATGAATGCGATCGCGCGGGAGGCGGCGGTGCGCGCAGGCGAGAGCGCGACCGGGCGCGACATCTACATGCTGCAGCTCATGATCTCGCTGTACACCATGGTGCTGGAAGTTTCGGAACCGACCGACGACCCGCAAAGTCTGAAAGAAAAGCAGTGGCACAAGACGGTTGCGACCGACTTCGAGGTCACTGGCAGCGCCCTCGGCTGGTCCACGCTCTTCACGCCCAAAGACACGGCGTTGCTTCAGACCATCTATCGCCGCTGGCATGAAGTGCCACCCAATGAGCTCGAGATGCTCGTGGGAAAAGAAGTCCCGCTCGCAGCCGAGGCCTAAGCGCCGCGCACTGGGAAAGGGAATTCGATAAATGGCGGATGGTCGCATACCTCTGTCGATACGGTAACCAAGACGCTCATCGGCTGCTCGGGGTCAAGCGCCTTACTCCCGATCAGATGTTCATTCTAGCCACCCACATTGGTCACTTGCTTGAGGCGGAGGTCGAGCCCTTAGCCGGCGACGAAGGCTCACAGGCGGGTGACGAATGAACCACAAGACGCTTCCAAGCCCTGGGCTGCCTGAGCGCGATGAACTGCTCAGTCGTCAAGCCGAAGCGAGCGATGATGTCTTTCGGTGCCTCACCGGCGGCCGCGCGGCTCTTAATCTCCAGCACTATTTCTGGGGTGAGCCTGGCCCGTCTTTTCGACGGGTCGATCGGGCGGTATCGGCCTTTCGCCATCATGTCGGCGGTATTGTCAGCAGGCGTGCCTTCGAACAAGTGGTCATGTCGGGCGCAGCCGATCAGGCCGCCGTCGCATTTGTGGAGCATCCACATGTCGGGCCAGCGGCCGTATTCCAAAAACCAAGCGACCTTGGTGATGTAGATGGTTCGGCCAGCGATGTTCATCTTCGGATACCTGCCGAGTGCACCGGAGCGCAACCGCCAGACCCAGCAGTGACCCAGTTCGGGATTGTCTGCGGGAAGAGGCCCGTTCTTGTCGAGGTGCGACCAGAACCTTCTGGCGATGCTATCGGGATCTTCCGCATGGGATCGCTTGTAGGAGGATTGACAGGCTCGCGAGCAGAATTGCCCGCGCCCCTGAATTCTAGCCTGCGATGCTACGAGCCGGATTTCTGCGCCGCAATCCCTGCAATGGGGTATGGTCAACTCGCTCATTGGAACCTCCATTCCTTTGGGTCAGGCCTCGGACACGTTGCGGTGTCACGGGGCCTTCCTAGTTTAGCATCCTGTCAGGTGCCAGGATAGCGCTGTGGACCAGATCTACCGGCTTTCTGACGTGCTGGCCCCTGCGGTCGACGCACTGCTCGGGGATCTGACCGGCGCGCGCCGCTCCGCTCGCGAACGTTACGCGCAGAGCGGGCCACTCGGCGGGAGGTGGGGCGATGTGATCCGTGGCTGGCGCGGCCAGGCCGAGGTCATCCGCGCTCGCCTGACCAAAGATGTGATGGCGACGCGGCTCGACCGCTGCGGCGGGCAGGAGCTGAAAGACCTCGCCCACAGCGAGTACTTCGCGGAGATCCCGAACGAGCCGCGCAAGGCGCTCGGGGAGATTATCTTCGTGCGCTCAGTCACGAACACTGAGCCGTCGTCGATCGGGAACTTCACCGCGGGCGTGATCCCGCAAGGGACGACGTTCAAGCGCCAGGGCGACCCGTTGTTCGTCGTCCCCTATCAAGCCGCAGAGTACGTGAGCCTCCAGGCCGTTGCGTGCGGGACAGACGACGATCCTGGAGAAGCGCCGATCGATCTAGGCGGCGGCAATTGGCAGCACCTCCAAACCGTGATCGTCGATGTCGAGGCGACGCGCGAGGGGCCACACGCCAACGTCCCGCGGTTTCTGGATTTGGCACTCCCACCCGTGCCAACGGTCCAGGGAAAGCTTTTCGACCCGCTGCTGGTGGTGCAGTCGATATCCGCTGCAGGCGGCACCCTTGGTGTCATCGATGACCAGATTCGGGCGCTCGCGCGAGCCATGGCGCTTGGCTCGAATGGCCCGACCGAAACGGCCGCGGTGGCCGGTGCGCTCACGAACACCGGAGCTCACCATGCGGTGTACGTGCGGGACCCGGTGACGGCCACCGATGTGCTCTATGTCGCCGATGAATCGTGGTCCGGGTCGGAGCGATATTTCTCCGAGCTCACACGCACGCTCTACGACTACCCGTGGATTGGCTGGGGCTGTCGAATCGCGCTGAAGAGCGTCCAGAACCGAAGCGCGGTGGTGCGCCCGTCGATTCTGCTCCGCGATCCGAAGGATTTGTTCGCGGCATCGGAGATCACGGCGCAGGTGGAGACAGCTTTACGCGCATTCTTCGACGATCGTCCTGATTTCTACACGTGGACTCTGAACGCGATCGGCGCCGTGGTCGGCGGGGCTGACTCGAGGATCCTCGCCTGCACAGCCGTGGGGGTGTTTCGCCTGGATGGGGTGCTGATTGCTGCCGTGGACGAGTTCGGCGTCATCACTGGCGTAGAGCCGCCAGCGTTCCCCACGGCGAGCGTGGCGCCGCACTACATGTTCTTCGGCGTGACTCCCACCTACCAACTCCCGGGGGGCTGACATGTCAGAAGCAGCTGCCAGATATGATGTGGAGGTCGGCCTCAAGAAGGTCGGCGACGGCTGGGACGACCTGAGCGCAGGCGTGGGCAAGTTCACCGGTATGCTCGACGCGGCGGCGGGCAAGCTCGGGAACCTCGCGAAGTACGCGGTGGTCGGGCTTGGGGCGGGCGCGTTCGCCGCGGCGACGTACGGGGTAACCAAGCTCGGCGCTGAGGCTGAGTCGGCCGCGATCAGCATCGGGACGATCTTCAGCGTCAACGGCCTCGCTGCGAACGTCCCCGCCGGCATTACGATGGCGCAGGACCAGATCGCCAAGATGCGCAAAGACGCGCAGGCGCTGCCGGGCGAGTTCGAAGACCTGCAAAAGATCTTCATGACGACGGCGATCCCGCAGTTTCAGGCGGGCGCGAGCGCGGACCAAGCGCGGAAGCTTTCCGCCCAGATCATGGCGGCCGGCGCTGTGATGGGCCTGCAGAGCGACATGACGGCGCGCGAGTCCGCGATGCTGCTGTCTGGGCGCGCGGGCGCGCACAACGTCTTTGGGACGCGACTCGGGTTCGCTGGGGCGAAGGCCAAAGAGCTGAACGCTGCATCGCCAGAGAAGCGACTCGCGATGGTCTCGGCCGAGACGAACAAGTACGCCGGCGCGATCGACATCTTCGCCCATAGCTACGAAGGATTGAGCTCGACCCTGATCGACAACCTGAAGAACTTCGGGCGTCTCGCGAGCGCGCCGCTGTTCGAGTCGGTGAAGGAGACTCTCGGCGACATCAACGAATGGTTCAACGCGAACCAAGACGACGTGAATCGTTTTGCGGCTCACCTCGGAATTGGCGTGAAGGAAGCCTTCGAGTGGGGAAAGAAGGAGATCCAGGAATGGTATCCAATCGTCGAGAACTTCGTAGAAGTCGCTTGGCAACGGATGAGCGCCTTCTGGGATGAGGTGAAGCCGAGCGTGATGGCGTTCGGGCAGGCCTTCAAGGAGGCGCTGCAAGATCCGAACGGCACGATCGATAAGCTGCACGATCTGTTCGTGCTCTACGCTGCGGTGAAGGGCGTGAGTCTTGCGGCGGGGCTCGCTGGCGCAGCGGCGCCGATTGCGGGCGCAGTGGGCCAGGGCGTGGCCTGGATGGCTGGCGGCGGCGTCGCGACGGGCGCCGCGGCCGCCGGAGCAGGCGTCGCTGAGGGCACGGCGCTCGGGGCTGGTGGCGTCGCGCTGGGCGGGAGCGCGGCGGTGGTTGGCGCTACGGTCCTGGCGGCAGTTGCCGCGTGGGGCGTTGCCGCATACGAGGCCGCAGAGCTCTACAAGGAGATCGACAACGAAGCGTTGATGGACGCGCAGGCCAAGGCGGATGCCAACGGGCGAGAGATCGAAGCCATGGTCAAGAACGGAATGTCGCTCGACGACGCATCTGCGCGCGCAAACGACATGGCGCTGGAGATCGCGAGCGCGGGTGACGAGACGCAATGGGCTTTGAACGATGTGGCAACCGAGGCCGCGCTTGCTGCCGCTGGGCTAGCTAGCGTCGCTCAATCATCCTATGAACGGGCCGGGAATGACCGTTCCGCGATGGCGGCCGATGAGGCAGCGGGGAATCTGCTCGATGGCGCGACCCAGGCCGCCAAGATGTGGCTTGAGGGCGTGAAGACGGTCGACCCGAACAAGAAGAAGGCACCGACCATGAAGGGCGGCCACGGCGGCACCTCGATCCAAAAAGTCGAGATCGTGGTGACCTCGAATCAGAGCCCGAGCCGCATCGCGCGGGTGGTCGAGGCGCGGCTCGCGAACCTCTCGCGGAACCGCCGAGCGAGCCCCTACGTGCCCAACTACTCCTCCCGGGATGAGGGGCGCTGATGGCCGACAACACCAGCGTCTGGACCTTCGAGCAGGTCAGCGGCGAGCGAAAGAAGCTCGTCCTGAACGACCACGCGGCACCCCACGGTCGCCCGCGGCAAAAGCCCGTGGTGGAAGTCGAGCTGAAGCAGCGGAACGCCGAGGTGCGCTACGCGGGCAACTCCGTCCCGACTCGCCACCTCTTTGGGACGAGCGAGTCGCCTGAGAAGCTCGAAGGCAGGCTTCGGGATGCCTACGGCGGGGCCGGGTTCGCGCGCCAGAAGAAGGCCGAGATCGAGAGCTTCGTCCGGGACGGGCAGCAGTGCATCGGCACTTGGGACGACCTCGTGAGCCAGCTCTGCTTCCTCGAGTCGGTAAAGTTCGGGATCGAGTCGGGCGGGGAGATCACCTACGAGATCCAGATCCTGGTCGACAAGAATCTGCTCGACGATGATGTCGATTCGCTGGTGATCGAGCCGCGGGGCCCGCAGGACCTCACGAATCAGATGCTGCTCGCCATCGTCGAGATGAACGACCTGGTGAAGGTGCCGGGGCTCAAGGGCTCGATCTTCGACTCCATCAGCTCGCTAATTTCTGGCGTCGCGTCGGTTTCTTCGGCGTGCAACGACGTTGCGAACCAGATCGACAGTTTCGTCAACGCCCCGTTTCAGCTGATGAATCAGCTCCGGGCATCGCTCGACCAGTTCCGGACAGCGGTGACGGCGCTTCGGCGTGCGTACGACGATCTGACCGTCGACATCGCGCTCGAGAACCAGAACGCCCAGAACCAGCAAGCCTTCTGGGACGTGCAGTCGGCCTGGGCCGCGTCATCGCTCGACGCCATCCGCCAAGCAATCGCGCTCGAACGGGCGTCGGCCGTGGCCCAGCAGGGCAACATCAAGGAGCTCTACACGGCAAAGGACGGGGATACGTGGGACCAGATCTCCCGTATCGTCTACAACGGCTCCGCTGACCGGGCGGAAGACATCCGGAAAGCCAACGGGGTCGAGGCCGGAGCGAACCCGGTGCCTGGCACAACCTATATGGTCCCCGTCTGATGGCGTCCGGGACCTACTTCCGGCCGCGCATGGCGGCCACGCTCACCGTGCCGATCCTCGGGACGCGCGCGCAGCGCATCAACCAAGAGGCCTCCACCGAGGCGATCAACCTCGTGGTGCGCCCGAAGCGCATTCAGATCGAGTCGAACGACCACAACCACGCGGACTCGGCGACGCTAGTCGCGGATTGGACCGAGGTGGGCGTCGACCCGCGGATGCTCGACAACGCGGTCGTGCAGATCTTCATCGACAATGCCGATGACCGAGGCAACGTCGTTTGGTCGCGCGAGAACTGCCGGTTCATTGGCCTTGCGAAGGACGTGAGCGCAGACCGGGACGGCGAGAGCGCGGCCGAGGTGAACTTCGATTGCGTCGACTACACGAGCCTGTTCCTGCGCGCGAAGCCCTTCGGCTCAAGCGGGATCCCGAAGTACAGTCAGTCGCTCGACGAGGCATGGCGGACCATCGTGTCTCAAACTCCGGGCGCCGGCGTGCTCGCGGATCGCCTGGTGCTCCAAGGCATCGAGTCGTTCCCGAGCCTCGGTAAGGCCGTGTCCGAGCGCTTCGCGAAGCTCGCCTTCGTCCCAACCCATCCCGAGACGGACGCCTGGGCCGTCTGGCAGCAGTGCGTCGGTATGTGCGGGTTGCTCTCCTACATCAAGGGCGACCAGTGCATCGTCACGACCGCCACGAACTACTACTCCGAGGGGGACAGCCCGGTGCTGATCTGGGGAAAGAACATCCAGCGCTGGGGCGAGACGCGGCATTCGGAGATCTCGCGGAAGGGCATCGGGATCACATCCTACGACCCGCTCACCCAGACGACCTTGGACGCCTACTGGCCGCCGATCGGCGACGAGAGCGTCAAGGCAAAGCGCTACACCGGCAAAAAGAAGCTCAGCACCGAGCAGATCCGTGCGCGCGAGGAGCGGGACATGTTCCCGTTTGCGGGGATCACGCAGCTCGAGGCTCTGATCGATGTGGCCAAGCGGGTCTACGAAGAGCGGAGCCGCCAGGAGCTCGAGGGGCACGTGAGCACCGCCGAAATGGACATCGAAACAGAGTCGGCCTCAAACTTCGACCTCCTGAACCTCGCCGTCGGCGACAGCGTGAAGGTCATGGTGGACCCGAAAGAGCGCCAGCTGCTCGCAAACCTGCCGACAGAGGGCGCCCAGCTCCGCTACCTCACCACCCGCGGCTACAGCGAGGATGCGGCCAAGCTCATCGTCGCGAATATGCAGGACTTCGGTGAGCTCGAGTCGAAGTTCCTCACGAAGTCGGTCACGACCGAGATGCAGGTCGATGACGAGGACGGAACCTTTGCGGTGTCGTTCGACTACATCAACCGAATCGAGATCGACGGCAGCGCCACGGCGTAATATCCTGTCACCTGTCAGGAAAGCAATGGACTTTTTGCGCAGAATCTTCGCCAAGGCCGACGACAAGACGCTTCTGCGCGAGAGCGCGACTGTCGACCGCGGCGGCATCTACGACGGAACGGTCGGCTGGGAAGACGGGTCGGATCACTTCGATCTAGATTCCGACTCGGGCGTCACGCTCGTCAAGGTCACCCTGTTCAAAGGGCACAATCCGACGACGGACGGGGAGAAGACGACGGCGCGAGCGCGCGGGACTCGGGTGCTCTGCCGCATCGGGGCGCCGCTATTCAACGTTCCGCCCGATGGCGCTCAGGTGGTCGTGGCGATGCCGGCCGAGCGCATGCTTGTCCCGGGCGGAGGCGTCATCATCTCGCAGGTGATCGCGAGCCCTGGGAACCAATTCAGCGCGACGAAGGCGAAGATGGACTTCGGCCCGGACTTCGACCTGGTGATCAAGGCGCGCTCCGTCACCTTCACGGATTACGAAGACCGATACATCAGTGTGGGCCCGAAGTTCGGGATAAAGATGGGTGACGCAACCGGCAACGGCGCGCAGCTGAAGAACGATCAGTGGCTGCTCTACACCATCGACGGAGACAATGCGGCCACCACGCTCCGTCTTTCAAAGACAGACGGGATCGCGCTCATGATCCACGACGGGAAGACATGTGGATTCACCATGAAGGACGGCGAATGGGTCGGCGTGGGCACCCTGTTTAAGGCCTTGTTCGCGGGAGGCTACCTCGGCAGCGCGCCGAGTGCGGCGACCCCGATGACTTACGGGGCGAGCACCGCGAGCCTCGGATCGACCGCTTGGTTTATCAGCCCCACGTAAGGACCAGTGCCATGCCGCTACCTTCCAGCCTGTGCAAATTCCCAATCTTCGCGTTCTCATTCAGTTTTCCAGGGTTTCCTGGGTTTGCGCTCCCATCTATCCCGATCTTCACGTTCAACATCGATCTCAGCTGTCCGGTCGACTGACCCATGACCCTCGATCTCCTCAGCGTCGAAGTTCGAAGCCCGCGCCGCATCCGCTTGCGCTACTCGCTTGCGCTCGGAATCGGGGCGTTTTCCACGAGCTGGTTTTCGATCACGTGCACCGACTCGAGCACGGCCGACCCGCCGCTCACGGGCGCGTTCCTCGTCACGTCGGACCCCGCCCAGCTCGAGCTCGCGCTTGGCCTCGATCTCGCTCCCGGTGCGCAATACACGCTCACCTCCGCGGCCAACATCCCGGGCGCCGGCGGGGCGCTGAGCGTGCTGGACGTGACCAGCTTCCGGCCGCCAACGGCGCGCCAGGCCCCCTCACCCTCGGTGAGCTCGGATGACGTGCGGGCGCTCCTGTTCGGCGATGACCTTGCCCACGACGGGGACGACTTCGTGGAGACCGGAGATGGCGACCTCGCGATCATCAGCGGACCCGAGAACGCCATGAACGCGGTCGTTCGCCGCGCGCTGGCCGACGGCCTGCCCTACAACGAGAACTATGGCCCGCACCTCAGGCGCTTCATCGATGCGCCAGCGCCCTCTGTGCGCGCTGCGCGGGGCAATGTCGAGCGACAGGCTCGGCTCGACGATCGGGTGAAGCGCGCGACCGTGACCGTGCTCCCTGACGACAACTCGGGCGACATCACCCTTCAGGGCACGATCACCCTGATCGGGAACGTGAAGAAGAGCTTCTCCGAATCGGTGGTGACGTAATGCCCTCATTGCTTCCGCTTCCGAGCGTCCAAGATCTCGAGCAATCCTTCCACGCCTCGGTCGGCTCTGAGCGGAAGACCGAAGATGCCCATGACGGGTCGCTGTACGACCGGCTTTCGGGTGTCGGCGCGCTCACCATGCGCCGGCTCGCGGAACGCGACCAGGGCGAGGCGCGGGCCATCTTTTTCGACACGGCACCCGACGACAAGCTCGACCAGTACATCGAGCAGCGCTTTGGCGCGTCGCGCGTGCAGGACACGCCAGGCCCAGGCTTCGCGCAGTTCGCTCGCTTGAGCACGGCGGCTGGGAGCGGAACCTTCCTCAAGGGGACCCGGATCTCGGTCGGTCGTGGCGGAAGCGACCCGACGCGCTACTGGCTCGTGGCCGAGGATACGCCGGTCGGCCCGGCCCTCACCGCTACAGTGCCGATCGTTGCTGGGGTGAACGGACCGGACGGGCAGGTCTCGCTTGCGGCTGGCCAGGTGTCGGTCTTTGGGCTCGCTGATTCACTGTGGGATAACACTTGGCAGCTGGTTCAGATCGACTGCGCGCCAGGGACCGTGCGCCAGCGGGACCCTGAGGTGCGCGCGACCATTCGCCAGGCACGGATCGATGGGCGGCCCGGATACGAGACGGCGATCATCAATGCCATGGTCGCCGCGGGCGCGAGCACGGTGGCGCTCTACGCGGGGGATTTCCTGGGCGCTGACTCGGATGTGGGGCTCAACCGGATCTACGTCGGAGACGGGAGCTACGAAAGCCCGGCCGCGCTGCTCACCGCGTGTCGGCTCGCCGTGTCCGGTGTGTGTGTGGTGGGGACCTCTGTGCAGGTCCTCCCGATGACCAACGCCCTGATCTACGTGCGCGCCGCGGTGAAGCTTTGGGCGAGCCCGGAGCGCCTGAATCGCGTCCAGGCCCAGGCGGACGCGGCCGCCGCAGTCGTGGAGTACTTCGCGCGCCGGGACAACGCGTTCCTCTGGTCGGCGGCGGCCATCCGGGCGGCCGTGATGAAGGCTGTCCCGAACGTCCACGGCGTCACCGTCTCGGCATTCTCGGATGCAGCTGGAACCGTGCCGGTGGCCGAGCCGGTGCTTCCGATGCTGTTCGCGGCCTCGCCACTGCCCCGGTACCGGGTAGCCGCTTCGACGGTCAGCGCGACGCTCGCCGGTCCGTCCTGATTCCCGCGCTGTCAGGGCGCTCCGATTGCCGGGAAAAGACCCGGAGGGCAGTTTTGCCCGCGGAGTTGCCGCCATGCCCGCCGTCGACCAGCCTCCGCTCATTCCCGGGGCGGGCCCACGCCCGTTTCGCACGCGGGATGACGTGGTGGCCCAGCTCGACGAGCTCCTGAAGGACGCGGAGATCGCCCCCATTCGGGATGCTCTGCTGGATGCCCTCACGGCGCTGATTTTCGAGCTCCAGTTTCGGAGCGAGTACGCCATCGCGGAATGCGACCTGGTTCGTGCGACCGAGCAGTACCTGACTTCGCTCGGCGGGGACGACCGCGGCGTGCCGCGCGCCCCGGGCGAGGAGCAGGAGACCTATCGCTCACGACTCTTGGCCACGCCGGCAACGGTCACCGAAACGGCCATCGTCACCGGGGTCAACGTGATCCTCGCGCCGTTCACAACGACGCAATGTCAGCTGTTCGACGGGGTTCTCGATCGCTGGTTCGTGCACAGCGACGGCTCGCCAGAGACGAACTGGCGCAGCTTCATCGGCAACTCGCCGGAGTATCCGGACCGGCTCTACTCCGGTCAGGAAGCGCTGAACGGCGGCGTATCGCGTCCTAATAGCGACCCGGGCGGCGCGCGGATTTTCCGACAGACGCTCGGGCGACAGTTCGAGATCTTGCTCCCGGACCTGAGCTCGCTCTCGGAGCCGACGCCCATCCGCGCGCAGTACGAGCCGGACAAGATCATCGAACCCATCCAATATCCGGACTTCACCCGGGATACCGGCTTCTTCGTGGGGGCGACGACGAGCCCCGACCTCGCGGCTTTCGTGAACCCGGAATTCAGCGCGCCGATCGCCGTCTACCAGGCGATCGAGAGCTTCGTTAACGCCGTGGTTGGACAGTCGATCCGGTGGGGATTCTCAGCTGAATTGCAGGCAGCCTAAGCATGGAAGATCGTTACCAACACACGATCGACGGCCAAGAGGTCAACGAGGGCGACATCAACCTCGTCGCCACCGAGGCGAGCCTTGCCGACGATCGGACGCTCGCTGAGCTCTTTCGGCTGGCGCAGGTCGGCACGACGAATGCGGGCGGCGTGCTCATCGACCGCGGCATCGTCGGTGGCGATCCGGTTTCGGCCATCGTTGTCCCTTCGGGGAGCGCCGATGCGCGGGTGAGCATCGCGGCGTTCCGCGCCTTCGTCGGGGCCATTTCTCCGGGCGATGCGGTGGCCGCGCGGAAAAACATCCGCAGCGGGTTCTCCGGCTCCACCACGCTGCAGTTCCCGGCGATCACCACGAACCCCCGTTGGGATCTCATCTACGCGCGGGTCGACGTGGACATCGATGCTGTTGCCGTTTCGCGCTTCGTCAAGACGGGCACGACCCCCGCGACGCAGCAGTCGATCGTCACGATGAAGCAAACCACGGTCACCATCGGGCGCGTCCAGGGCACCGAGTCGTCATCGGCTACCTTCCCAGCGATCCCGGCGGACTCCGGAAGCTCCTACTACATCCCGATCGCCTATGTGCTCTTGCTGGCCGGGCACACGCTCACGACCGCGATCGCCAAGGCGAACATCTGCGAAGCCGCGTACATGCCCCGCCTGTCGCCAGGCACGGGTGGCGGTCACTGCAAGCCGGCATCCATCAATTCGCGAGTCGGCAACTCGGGCGCGCAGCTGGCCTCGACCTGGACGAGCAGCGGCCGGAATCACGCCTTCATTCCTCCGACGCTGATCGGAAAGACCGAAAAGATCATCGCGCTCGAGTTCGGTGCGACTCGCACTGCTGGGCTCGGTGCTTCCACCGTGATCGATGACACGATCGACTGGCGAAACCGCATCTTCAAGACGACGGCTTTCGTCGGTTCGATCTCTGGAAGCAGCTACACGCTCGCCTGGAACTCGGGCGGCACCGCATTTGCGCCTGATGGTCGACTTCCGAGCGCAGCGACGGGCGGGCCAGTCGTCGCGATGGGGCAGTCGTTCCACCAAGACGCCGGCGCCGCGGGCGGAGAAGTGATCCAGCTGATCGCCGCCGCTGTCCCGCAGCTTGCTGCAGGGTCTTCGGTCGAAATCTACGTCGACATGACGACCGGCAAGCTAATCGCCAAGGTCAGCGCCACCGACCCGAGCGCGCAAGTCGTGCTCTGGGTCGAGGCCACCGGCCAGCACAATAACGCCTTCTGAATCCTGTCACCTGTCAGCAATGTCCATCCGAACCCTACTCGCCACGCTCCTGTCGCCGGACCCACCGGTGCAGTTGAACGCGAACTGGTTCCTGGACAAGGTCGATCGTCAATACATCGACGACCAGATCCGCACCCTCCAAATCTACCTATCGAGCGCACTCCTCCGCGGCCAGCACGCGACGTGGGTGAAGCTCGATCCGTCTAGCGCGGCAGGGCAAGCTGGCGACTGCGTCTGCTCGGCGTCGACTGTCGCGGCGACTGAGGACGACCCAACGACCGCCATCCGGCTCGTCACGCGCGCGCTCGCGAGCCCGATGGCCACGAGCGGTCTCGTCGCGGGAATCATGCTCACCGCTGGCGCCCCGGGCACCCTGATCCCGATCGCCACGAGCGGCATCATCGGCCCGAGCATCACCGGGCTCGCCTCCGGATCCTCGGGCAACGTCAAGCTGAATACCTCGACCGCTCGCTGTCAGCTCGGCGCGCTGAGCTCGGGAAGCTTCCCGATTGGCCACGTCGACTCGGTTGGAAATCTATCCATTGCACGGGGGCTCTCGATCCCATGAGTACGCAATACCCATTCGTTCGTACCGAGTGTGGCCCGCCGCCGGCCGCGCTCCCGCCCGTGCTTAATATCGCCGGGTCGGTGAGCGCGCTCCTCGCGGTTCCGACCGCTGCCGCATCCGGGATCGTCGCCGCTGGCGGAGCGATCATTGGGACGATGGCGGCAAACGTCGCCTCGCCTACCACTGCGGCGGCCGGGACGGTCTCCGGCGGATCGGGCGTCTTCCTCCCCGGTTATCTCGAATACTTCGGCATTTTCAACCAGGACTACCTAACCGGAGAAACGCGAACTCAGTTCGCTTCTCACATCCTCTGAGGCCCCCATGATCATCGCAATCGCACAGCGCCAAAGCGCGCTCGACACGCTCCTGGCCCTGCTGAATGGCGGGTCTCTGAAGTTCTACTCCGGCGCGCGACCCGCGGCGCTCACGCTCAGCGGTAACACGCTGCTCTCGACCTGCCCGCTCAATGTGACGGCCTTCGGCGCCACCAACTCGAGCGGCGTTGCCACCGCGAACGCCATCACGACCGATGCGGCTCCGGCGGCATCTGGCACCGCAACCTTCGCCTTCGCTTGTAAGTCGGACGGTACGCCCATTCTAAACCTGAGCGTCGGGACTTCCGGAACCGACGTGATCCTCAATAGCACCGCAATCGCCACGGGTGGCTCGGTTGCTGTCTCGTCGGCCACGGTCACTTTCCCGGCCGGATCCTGATCTATTCCTGTCACCTGACAGCATTCCTGAAAGGCCCCAATCATGGCTGCTTCTCCCGCATTCGCATCGATTCCAATCCTCGCGCTGGCCGCTGTTTCGGTCGCCAACACCAACCGTGACGGCACCGGGACCATCGTCGATGGCACGCCGGCCAATGCCGTCTCGGTCACGGCGCCGGCTGCCGGTCGACGCATCGACCGCATCAAGATCAAGGCAACGGGTCAAATCCCCGCTTGCATTTTGACGGTGTTCGTTCACGACGGCACCGCATACCGCCTCTATACGGAGATCGCGCTTCCGGCCACGACCCCGAGCACGACGGTGAAGTCCGCCGAGGTCGAGCAAGCAGTCAACGACCTGGTCCTTCAGAGCGGCGAGAAGATCGGCGCTGCAGTGACTGTCGTGCCGACCTCTGGGGACATCAAGGTTTGGTTCGAGGGCGGGGATCTCACGTAATGGGACGCGATCTGAAGCGAGGGACGCTCGGCGGTCCGCAGGGACATAGCCCGGGCGTCACCTCAAGCGATGTCTTCACGCCGATCGGTGGGCAGCAAACCTCCTACCGATGGCGGCGACCCCGTGGACCCTTTACGAAAGTGAGCATCTTCCTCGCGGCTGGCGGCGCGGGCGGCGGTTCCGGGCGCAAGGGAGCAGCCGGCACTGTGCGCTGTGGCGGAGGTGGCGGAGGTGGCGGGTCTATCGCGATCGGCACGTTCGCATTTGCGACTTTTCCAGACTACCTGGATATTCTGGTAGGCGCGGGCGGCGCGGGCGGCGCGGCGCAAGCGACCAACTCCACCGACGGAAACGCCGGGTCGCTTGGAGGCGACACCTCGATCTCGTCAGCAGTCGGCCGCATAATGACCGCAGTAGCCGCAACTGCGGCGGGGTCTGGCGGAACGAATGCCACGGGCGGAGCTGGTAACGGTGGCGCTGGGCCGATCGCTGGCACGGCGGGAGGAGCGGCGAGTGTCTCGGGCGGCACCGGCGGCGCAGGGGTCACGGCGAACCCGAGTGCCACTGTTGGACAATTTTCCGCGACCGGCGGCGCCGCCGGCGGCGGTATCTCGGCGGCCGACGCGGCCGGCATCGGCAATAGCGGCGGGGTCCAGGGCTATGGCCTATTCACCGGATACAATGGGATCACGACCGGTCTTGTTGCGAGCGATGGCCTTCCAGCCGTCTCGCCCGGCGCGTTCGGGATTGGCGGGCTCGGCGGTGCAGGCGGCGGGGCGTCGATCACGAGCACTGCGGCAGGCAGGGGAAGCGATGGAGCGTTTCCGGGCGGCGGTGGCGGTGGCGGCGGCGCCGCTCTAGACACGACCACCCCGAGCTCCGGAGCCGGAGGCTCGGGTGGAGACGGCGTGGTTTGGATCATTTGCGAATGAGGTGAGCCTGTGTTTGTCCGGACATTAGCAGAGCCCGGGCTGCCATCGCTCGCCGCGGCGTCGAGCATTCGTGGCTCGCTCGGCGCCGTTATTCTATCTCCTGTCGCGGCGCTTAACGGTAGTGTCTCTGCGCCTGTTCCTTGGCAATCGTCGCCGCAGCGCGTTGCGGGGATCTCGGCCGACCAGGGCTTCTCGCAGCTCGTGTCCGGGTCTGCGCTCGGCGCGTGGACGCAGCCGATTGGCTCGGTCGATCTGCACGCGGGCGTTGGCCCCGGCGGCTTACCCGTCTTCAGGTTCAACGCAGCGGGCACCGAGGTAATCAAAGCGACCAACGCGCCGACTCAGTATCAGCCCCTGCACATTTTAGCGCTTGCGCGTTGCCGTACGCCAATCGATCGCGGGACGATCGTCTGCCGTAGCAGCGGTTCGGGCATCGTCGGCCTGAAGGGAACGACGCAATTTATCATGGGTTCAAGCAACCCGACCGTCGGTCCTGCTTCGGCGGCGCTTGATCCGACGCAGTGGCATTTGATCGACGCCTACTTCGAGACATCTGCGAGCGTGATTTCGATCGATGGCGGAGCCGCTGTTGTCGGCAACGCCGATGGCTTCAACTGGGGGGGGCTGATCATCGGCGGCGGACAGACTAGCGGCGGCGCGCGGATGGATGTGGACGTGTTCAGCGTCGAACTCTGGAATTGCCGAATTCCTCGCGTAAACCTTCTGCAGTACTATGCCTATCTGTCAGCGCTGACCGGTCTAACATTCGCCACGCCGCCAGCTTACGACCCGCCGAACCCGCTGCTACCGCCGCAGCTCAGCGCGCGTCCAGCGCTCTGGCCAGCGGATTCGACCCGCACGATCTTCATCAGCAGTTGGGGGCAGTCTAATGACGTGGGCGTGGCAGATACTTCGGCCATCACGACCCCGAGCGCTGCCGTGCGCATGTTCACGCACTCGTGGAAGGTCAAAGCAGCCACCAACCCGCTGAACGATTGGGTGTCTGGCGATTTGCTGCGAAACACCGTGCAGACAGAAGGCGTCCAGACATCCGGATACCAGGGGCGTGCCTGCACGGACATCGCAGCGGCGCTCGGACGTAATGTGACGATCAGCACCGATTCCCGCCTCGGCGTCCCGTCGTCGACTTGGCTACCGTCCCAATTGCCGACTACGACTTACGGCGCCGCAATCGCGAAAGCGCGTGAGGCCCAATATTGGGGGCAAGAGATGGGCGGCATCTTCGTTTGCCAAGGAGAGGCCGACACCGATCCGACGGTGTGGCTCGCGAATTGGCGAACAATCATCGCGGCCGCGCGAGCGGATCTGGGGCTGCCGCGCATGCCGTTCTTTTTCACGCAGACGCCATCGACGCACGGCGTGCGGACGAGTGAGTCAGCGATCGCCGATCCGACAAACAACATCTTCTTCATCAGCTCGCCCGGGACAAACCTGCAGTCCGACGCTACCCATTGGACCGCTACCGGCTACGACAATGCGGGCGCAGCGCTCGCCGCCCAATACCTGAGCGGGTACCCGTACAGCTAGACCGGCCCAATGGGGCGTCGATTTTGCGCTGTCCGTCCAGATTCCTGGCAGGTGACAGCATCAAGCGGTACGGTGTTCCTCGACTTCCCCGAAGGACAGGAACCCCGCCATGCTGCATGTCACCGTTCTCCAGGTCGTAGCGATACTCGTCGCGTTTTTGGCGCAGTTATCGCGCATCTTCGCGGCCACCAAGCCTTTCTGGGGCAAGCTCCCCGCCGGCATTCAGGTCTGGCTGCCACCGCTCCTGCCCTTCGTGGCCGCGCTCCAGGCCCAGCTCGCTGGCGTTGCGACGTGGACCGACCTCGTAGTCGCGCTGATCGTCTCGGCCGCCCTGCTACTGCCCGGCGCGCCGTCGAATCGCTCCTCGGCGCCGCTGCAATCCCCGAAGCCATTCGTCCCGCCCATGGGCTTGCTGATGCTCTGCTTCGCTTGCTTCGTGCTCTCCGGCTGCGCGCTCTTCGAATCGAAGCTCCCCGATGCCGAGAAGTGCCTGCCGACCCCCGCGTCGCTCGCGGCCCAGGTCGCCGACATCCTCGCGGCCGGAGGCGACACCACGACCGCGCTCGAGCAGCTGGCGATCACGCAAGGCGAGCAGGCCGTCATCTGCGCCGTAAAGGCCTTCCTGAGCAAGCCCGCGGTCTCGCCGACTGATTCCCTCGAGCGGGCTCGCGCGCACGCTTACCTCGCGGCCAAGGGCGTCAAGTGAGCTTCCGCCTCGGGTACATCAAGGACAAGCCGGACGCGCGCGACAAGCACGTCGCACTGCTGGGCTTGTCCGCCGCCATTCCCGCCGCGGCCTCGCTGCGTGACCACGTCGTCGAGGTGCTCGACCAGGGCAACACGTCGAGCTGCGTGGCCCACAGCTGGGCGCAGGCGCTCCGGATCGCCGACATGGTAGCAGGCGTCAAAGACCCGCCGCTGCCGTCGCGCGAGTACTTGTACTACAACGCCCGCGCCTACGACGGCGGCGCCATCGCCGACCAGGGGACGCAGCTGCGCTCCTGCGCGCAGGGCATCGTCAAGTTCGGGCGGCCTCCGGAGTCGGCGTGGCCGTTCCGCGAGTCGTACATCAACGAGCGGCCGCCGTGGGAGGCGTACCGCGAGGGGTACGACGCACGCGGCGTCGCCGGCTATCACCGCGTCACGACGCTGATCGAGATCCGCCAAGCCATCGCCGCAGGGCACGCGGTAGTCGGCGGAACGGACGTGGGCGAGTCGATCTTCCAAGCCGGAGACGGCGGCATCTACGCGCCCCCGGCTGAGGAGGGAGTGATCGGCGGCCATGCCCTAACCGTCGTTGGCTACGACGCGGAATCGTTCGAACTCGTCAACAGCTGGGGACCGGGCTGGGGGACGCAGGGCGGGTTCTTCCGCTGCACCCCCGGATTCATGGGCGGTTTTTCTGATCTCTGGCTCGTGAGCCTCCAATGACCAAAACCATCGCTCTCTTCGCGGCGCTCGCGCTTTGCGCCTGCCAATCCTGCCATCCGGTGTTCGGGCCGTTCCCGGGGCCCGCACCGCAGCCCGAGCCGCCTAGTCCGTGGGATGGTCCGACGCCAGACGGGGCTGTGGATGCCGGTCCGCCCGCTCCGCCGCCCACCGGCTCATCGTGCGCGGATGCGTGCGCTCGTCTCGCCGCACTCGGCTGCACCGAGGCCAAGCCCACGGCCAAGGGCGCGAGCTGCGCCGAGGTCTGCCAGAACACGCTCGGCTCGCCCGTTTCGCTGCAGCCCGATTGCGTCGTGCGCGCTGCGGATTGCGCGTCTGCCGAGGCGTGCGCGGCGATCCCGCAAGAGTAGCCATGCTCCGCTCCATCACCAAAGCGCTGATCGAGACTTCTGTCCCTGTTGGGGTTGGTGTCTTCATCAGTGTTCTTTGGTGTCAGGGGCTGGCCAAGAGCGTGAGGCGCAGAGTCCGATCGCTGAGGGCCGCGTGATCGCAATGGCCCAACGAGTCTCGACTCAGCGCGGTCGCGCGCTACCCGAGCTGTTCCGCGAATACCGGGCTTTTGCCGAGAGCATCGCTGGGCGCTACCGGGCAAGGCTCCCGAGGTCATTCCTATCGGAGGACGTGAGCGCAGCCGCGCGCGCCGGTCTTTGGGACGCGGTCAGAAAGTACGGCGATCGCCCTCAATCTGAGTTCCGCACGCTGGCTGGCCTGCGGATTCGAGGCGCGATCGTCGATGAGTGCCGGACTCACGATTGGCTTCCGCGACATGCGCGCGGTGGATTCGCGGAGTCGTTTCGCCAGGTCTACGTAGACGGGCTCGAAGGGCTCGAGCGGTTCCGCGAGTACTCGAAGACGCCAGACCCGGAAGCAGAGATTGACCAGCGGCGCCGCATGGCGGTCCTGGACGAAGCGGTTGCTCGGTTGCCGCCGAGGAAGCGCGACGTGATGCGAGCGCTGCTTGCTGGGCGCGAGCAGGTTGTCGTCGCCAGGCAGCTGGGGGTGACCCAGGCGCGCGTTTCACAGATCGCGGCTGAGGCTGTGCGGGAGCTGAAGGAAGGGCTTCGAGGGACATGATCGGCAAGCTCACGGATCCGTGGTTCGAAGCTGAATTCATCGGCCACGCGAACGAGCAGGGCGGCTACTGCCGCCAGGGCTTGAGCATCGACGGCGCGCAAGGCGTCCTGCTCTATTGCCCGTGCTCTTTCGGCAATGACAAGCACGCGCACGGGCTGATCGTTCCGTTCGCCAACCCTCGGAACGCCCCGCAGTGCCCGGCTAATTTCGGGCCGTCAGCGCGCGACGGGTCGCGACCGCGTTGGACGATGACAGGCACTGGCCTCGATGACCTGACGCTCACGCCTTCGGTCGACGTGGGTGAACCGAGTTGCTGGCACGGGTTCATCACGAACGGAGACGTGACGTGAGCGTTCTCGACGAACTACCCTGGCGCGACATCGGCCACGGCGTGGAAGCGTGCGAATTCCGCTACGCGCCGGACGGCCAGCTGCACATCGCCTACCGTCACGACTGCGTGAACGGCGGGAAACCCCACCGCGCATTCGCTGCAGTCCCGGTTTCTGCAGAGGGCAGCGGACGCGATTGGAAGCTCGATCAGCGCGAACCGTTGACGCTCTCGCCGTCGCTGCTGTGCTGCACCTGTCAGCACCACGGCTTCATTCGGAACGGGCAGTGGGAGCCGGCATGATCAAGCCCCTCACCGCCGCAGACGTACGCGAGCGCATCGCCAAGGCCCCAGCAGCCGAGCGCCCTGCGCTGATCGAGCTGGCCTGGAGCTGCGTCGACATGGGGGTGACGCTCGGATTGGCCGGTGAGGCACGGCTCGCGAATCCGTTCGAGCAGATGCTACCGAAGCCCGATCAGGTCGTTTCTAAGCCGAGAGGAAAGGCGCGCTGATGTATGACTCAGTGATCGAAAGCTTCCCGAAGCTGACGGCTCCCCTGGAGGGCTGCATTTTGTGGCCGTATCAGGACATCCTCGGTCTGGTAACGATCGGCTACGGGTGCCTCATTGACCCAGCCGCGCTCGCGTCGACCGTACAGGACTGGATGCTCGAAGGCACCAGCGACCTCCCCACGCCACCGCAAGTGGCGCACGAATGGGGCAAGGTAAAGGCGATGCAGAAGGCGCTGCACTTCGCGCGCTACAAGGACTCGTGCCGACTGCGCCTCTCGATGGGCGGCGTCAACGCGCTGCTGCAAGCGCGGATGCAGTCGTTCGAGGGCACGCTGCGGCACTACTTTCCGGAATGGGACACGTTCCCGGCCGACGCGCAGCTCGCGATCATGGCGATGGCCTGGGCTTGCGGAGCGGGCTTCCCGAAGACGTTCGTGAACTTCACGCGTTTCGCCTTGAAGCGCGATTGGGCCAACGCGGCGAAGTGCGCCAAGATCCGGGAAGACGGAAACCCTGGCGTGCATCCGCGGAATCTGCAGGTGCAGCTGTGCCTCGCGAACGCCGCCGCGATCGACGACTTGAGTGGGTTGCCCACGCCCGCGCTCTACTGGCCGAACCCCGTGCGTGACGCCGTGGCGCCGGACTCGGATCCGGCGAACATCCCGCTTCACGTTTTGGCGGCCGAGGCGATCGGTAGCTTCAACGTCTACGACAGCGGGCTCACCGGCCACGCGCACTCTGCAGAGGCCGCCTAACCATGTCAGCCGCCGAGCGTTTGAAGGACCCCCGCGCGCTCTCGAACCAGACCAAACCGAGGAGACTTCGACTCGTGACTGACCGACCCGACCCCAGAGATCTACCCACCGATCCAGTTGGCAGCGCGCCGCCCGAGAGCCCCGACGGGACGCGCCCCTCGCTGCAAGCCATCCCGCCGCAGGCGGCCCTCGCCCCGCAGCCCGACCGTAACAGCTTCGAGCACTGGGCGCTCGATGAGCTCCTGGCGCGATCGCGGAAAATCGACGAGCAGCAGCGTGCGCTCGACTTGTCTGGCGAACTCGATCGCTTCGCCAAGCGGCTCGAGAAGGGATTCGACGCGAACTTCCGCATGCTACACAACGCGATCGAGGCGCAGGGCAAGCGGATCACAGCGACCGAAGCCGGGATCGAGCAGCTCCGCGATGAGATGCGGACCGAGATCGCTCAGCTCCGCCGGCGAGTCGACCAGATGGAGGCGAAGCTCGATGGCGCCGAAGCCGCCCCCTCCGCGACCGGGTAGTAGCCCTCGGCTCAACATCACGGAGGAGGTCTCTCCCAACGCGTTCCGCGAATACCGAGAGTCAACCTTTGGTGAACGGGGCACGTCGACCGCTCCACCGCTCGCGCCTCCCGCCACGGAGCGAAGGCCGCGAGTGTCCAATCCTCCGCCGCCTGGCTCCGTCCGCGTACCCGCCCCACCGCCGCTCCCCGTGGCCGCCCCGAGGCGCTCTCAAACGCTGGTGGGCATGCCAGCGCCACCTTCCGAGCCGCCTGCGCGCACTGAGCCCGCTGACGGCAATTGGGAGGAGGATAGCGTCGTCAAGGCGGTGAAGTCAGCAGACTCGCTGGCTATCGAGCTAGGCGCGCGCGCCCGGGAGCTCCGGGCGGCCGAAGAGGCCCGCCAAGCAGCGGAACGAGAGGCGGCCGACCTGCGGAACCAGCTCCGCGAGCTCGCCGAGGCCAGCAAGGCTCGGGCGAGCATGCGTGCGCGCTGGGAGAAGCTCGGGCTCAAGATCGCCGGCGGTGTGACGACGGTCTTCGTGGCCGTCTGCGGGTACGTCGCTTGGCGGATCTACCAGATCGAGCACAAGGCCGAGACGGCCGACGCTCACGCGCTCGCTGAGAAGGCGGCGATTGATGGGCTACCGGCCCGCGTGGCCAAGCTCGAAGAGTATGCTCGCGCAGACAAGGCGCTCGGGGACTGCCAAAAGTCCTACATCCGGAGCGCCGTGAAGCGCACGAGCGGCTACGACATCACGACGCTCCCAGACTCGACCGTCGTGCACTGGGGTTTCGAGGGGACGAAGCCGAATATCACTTGGTTCCCGTTCGAGCAGTGTGTCCCACCGGGGACGACTGGCCCGAAGCCGCCTGGCTTGGCGCCCTAATCGCGCTCGTCGAAGCTCTTCTCTCCCAGCGAAAACGCACGGTCCACCGCAACGGCGCAGCAGAGCATGGCCACGATCTCAGTCAGCGCGAACAAGATGGGCGCGACTCCAGCACCGCCGCGGCGCGCCGCTGTCTCGAGAGTGGCGATCGTGAAGATCGCGAACCCGGCGAGCCCAGACCAGCTGACCCAACGCATGACGCGGAGGATCCCGCGGATCGCCTTCGTCCGAGTCGAGGCGCTCATGGCGGCGGGGTCGCCCCGTTACACACCCAGCACCCCACGCCCACGCCAGTGATCGGCGGCGACCACTCGCACCCGGAAGCAGTCGGCGCAGACGGACACCACTTCTGCACGGTCGTGCGGTGCGCGTCGCCCAGCGGGTAGCGGACGCACGCCGCCGTTTCGGTCTCGGCGCTGTCGGAGCACCCAGCGCCGATCGGTTGACACATCCCGCCCGAGCAGAAGTCACTCGGGACCTGACAGGGGTTCTTGTCGCTGCACACACACGGCCCGCAGCTCACGTACCCGTTGCAACCGTCCGGCGTAAACCCGCAGCCGTTGCAGGTAGTCGATGGGACGCAGACAGCGCCGGCGGAGCCAGCGGACCCGCTTGATCCGGCCGACCCAGAGCCCGCAGCGCCGCCGATCCCGCCCGCGCCACCGGTCGGAGCGCCTCCGGAGCTCGGAGCGCCCGCCTGAGCCTCCGCGCCGCCTTCGCTCGCCGTATCGCCTCCCGTGGCCTGAGCGCCAGCCGTAGCGCTACCTCCCGCCGTGCTCGCTCCAGCTCCGTCCCCAGCGTTCCCCAGGCCAACGGATCCGCCAGTCGCCGAGCCAGAGCCGCCCGCATCAGACCCGGCCAGCCCAGTCGCGCCGACTCCGCTGACAGGCGCCCCGCATGCTGAGAGCAGCAAGATCAAGAACATCCCACACACCCGGCGCATGCTGATACACTACGGCCCCAAATCCCGCCGCGATACTGAACGCGCGGCTAGTCACTGTCGATTCAGCCCACCAAGGCCAGCAGCGAAGCCGCCTGGTGACCAAACCCGGCGCCGACATGACTCGTTTCCTCGCTGCTGGCCTTCGAGGGCCGATGTCCGTCCGTCAGTGCTTCTCCTGTTTGGCGATCTCAGTCAACCATCGGAGCATCTCGATCGCCTCCCGGTCCACGCCAGCCTCCTCCCCCCGCAGCCTCGACGCAGGCCAGGCAGAGCTCGCGCCCGTCCGCGCAGACGACCCGTGGGCAGCCCGAGCGCCCGCAGCCGGCGCAGACCCCAGCGCCCTCGGTGCTCACGTCCCGACCAGCACCTTGTGGTTTGCCCCGAGACAGCGCGTCGCCACGACCTCACCGTCCGCACCGAAACATCGCTCGAAAAGCGGCTTACCACAGCCCGGAGCCGTGCACTTGAGTCCCTTCGGCGCGCGCACGTAGTGCAGCCCGGCGTCCATGGGCCTGCCGCAGACCGAGCAGGGCTCGTCCTTGGGGCGGCTGGGCGCGTGGCTGACACCGGCAAGCTTGGGCTCGGAGGGCATGCCGACTTCAACGTTGTTCGAGGTGCCGACCTAAGTGCTTTTCGATCACGTCGGCCAAATGCACCTCTGATGACCAGTCGTTGTCACCGAAGTCCCCGCAGACGGAACGCAGCGCCGCGACAGCCGCTTCGCGTTCGGCGACCAGTGACTCGAGCGTGCGACCTTCCATCCCAAGCTCGGCCATAGCTTGCCGGAGTAGGCCAAGCCAGGCCGAGCGCTGTCCCTGGATGTATGAGAGTTCGGCTAGCTCGCGCGTTCGGTCTTCGTTGTCGGTCGTCATTGGCTCTGCCTCATTGGTAGCGCGGTGGGTGCGGGCGTCAACGGCCGCCGCTAGTGGCCGAAATTGAACCCGAGCAGGTAGACCTTGCCATCGATCGGGCAGACGGCTTCGGCAGCACAGCGTCCCAGCTCTTGGCTTGCCCAGCGAACATGCGGCGCCGCAGCTCCTTATATGTGCTCCACGCCCACCTGGTTTCGATTACGTAGGGCGCAAGCCAAGCGAGGAAGCAGCGAACGCGCCGCCAATATTCGCGATCGCGGCTCTTCATGTCAAACGTCCACAGGTCGGTTTCCTCTCCCCAGCGCGTCTCGCCCCATGGGTAGGGTTCGACCATCGTTTGGGTGCGCAGCGTCCCGCTGCTTGATATAAAGACGCGGGTCTTCTTGTCTCGCAGCATCGCGAACCAGCGCTTGCGTTCGGCGGTCACTTCGGCGGCTCCGGCTCATCAGAGCACGGCATCCAGTGAGAAACTTCTTTCGGTGTAAATCCGAAGCCAGAGTCACTGGCGAAATTCTCACCCATGAACCAGCCCCGCCGGACGAGTCTAGAAAAGAACCACACGCGCGTACGGCGCTCCGGCATGCGCTCCCCGACCGGAATCCACTGCCGCTCCGCCTTCAGCCTCGCCACCTCTTCGGACAGGCGGGCGTTTTCGGCGCGGAGGCGGATGAAGGAAGCCTTGATCAACTCGAAGGCTGCATATCCGCCCGCTCCGCATGCGCTGATATCGTCGAAAGCGTCGGTCAGGAGATCGTCTTCCGTCATCGGCGCCGACCCCTTGGGTGTTTGTTCGCTGCATCGCAGTTTGTGGCGAAAAGCGATCGCCCCGCGCGTCCGGCCTCGTAAGCATCGAGTAGAGCCTGCCGGGTCTGCGCGATTAGCTCCTCGTCGAGAGCGTGCTCGCGAAAAGCGTCCATCAATTCCTCTGACCAGTCGTCGGCCCAATCCTGTCTCCTCATATTGCTATTGCCTCCGCCGCCTTCCGCAGCTCCGCCTTCTCGTCGTGAGTCAGTTCGGTCATTACGGTATCCGCCTTTCCAGCTTCTCGAAATGCGTAGCCGCGAACATCTCGACGCCGCGCGCCATCACCTTCCGGTCACGGCAAAGCCTGCGCCAGTACGATGCGCGCCAGCCGAACACGCTGTCGCGCACCTCGATCACCCACCGGCGCGCACGCTTCAGCTGTTGCCTGCGATGCCGACTCACCGCCGCCCCTCCTCAGCATCGGCCGCCTTCTGATTCTTGACTATGGTCCGTTGGCAGAGGCCGATTGCCGTCTTCAGTCTCTCGTCGGGCTGCGCGTCAATCCCGCCCGGGAACAGTTTCTCGAAGAATGCCCGCTGCTTCGTCGTGCACCGTTCCAGCAGGGATTTACATTCAGTGCGAAGGGCATCGGTGACAACTCGCGCCGGCGTTCGGAATTCGCTCATGACCCACTCCCATTTCGAGAACCGGCATCAGTAGCGGATGTTTTGCACCTAGGACACAGGTCTACCCGCGAGAACGGATCCTCCGTGCGAATGAGCTTCCAGCCCGGTGGCGCCTTCCGCGCAATAATCCACGCCTTCGGGCTACCGTCCCGCTTCACTGCTGACTCGACTATGCCGCAATTGTTGCACGTCACGTGCGGTTCGCGCGGAGCGATGGGAAAGCCGACTCGTTCGAAACCTGGTCCTATTCCGGCGTGGTAGGTCATGGGGTTTCCTTTGGCTTGACGGCAGCGGAAAGACGGGCGAGCGCCGATTGCCTATCCATGTAGCGCTCGTGTTCGCGAAGCCACTCGACTTGGTGCAGGGCGAGTTCGCAGCCGGTCTTTTGACGCCATTGCAGATTAACAAATGCCTCAGCACAACCCGACTCCAGGTGGTCAACGTCGTCCAGGGTGAGTGCCTTCACGGGCTGTGGGGCTGCGGCGAGGGCTTCGGTCTCGATGCCTGCGAGGGCTTGGGCAATTCGTAGCCACACCCCAGGCGGCTCACCGTCACCAGTCTCAATCCATCGCTCCGCCGGGCTATTGTCGGGCGGCACAGCTAGGTCGCGCGCGGCAGTGTACGCCAGCTCGCGGTGTCGTTTCGTTACCTCAGCCATCGCTCGCCTCCAATCCGCTTCTCGAGTTCGGTGAGAGCCTCGCACGCTTTGTCAACGTCGACATGGTTAAGTAGCGCGACCTGACTGAGTACCTTGTTGTGGGCTAGTCCCGCACGCACCGTCGCAATCAGCTCTGGCGTGCTCGGCTGCCGTTGGCCGGGCGCATCAGGATGCGAATTCGAACAACCTACGATGCAAAGTTGGCCGGGTGCCGCAAAACACCTCGGACAGCGACCTTCGGTGGTTCGCGCGCTCGGCTGCTGGGGATCGGGCTTAGCTAGCTCGTAAGGTATCGTCAGTGCTTCGACAGCTGCTGCGTCGCTAGTGTAGTAGCGCGAACAGTTCTCGCACATGGTCGCCGGATTCACGCCATGAACGCAGCGGTTAGCGTCAGTCATCGCTCCTCTTTCTGCTCGGGTATTGCCACGCGGATGGCCAGTAGCTCACGCTCGCTCGATAGCTGCGATTGCTTTGCTGATGGTTGGTTCACAACCGTTACTGTGCGAGCGCGGACACGCGGCAGTTTCGGGCGTGCCAATCCACCATGGGACCGATCCAAACGCGCCAAATGCCTCGCCGGCTACGTTTGGGACGTAAGCAAATCCAGTTTCGAGCAGACCAAATCTCGCCGTGCAGCGGCGCTCATCAGTGGTTACGACCGTGCACTCCACGCCAAGAATCTTCGGCGCGTCAGCCATCGGAGGGCGCCTCCACTGGTGATTGCGGAGCATCAGATGGCACCGGGGCCTTCTCAATGAGGCTGCGCCTCTGTCCTCGATCACGGATATGACGGATCCTTCGCGCGACATCACAAGGCAACCCGGGAATCTCGCTAAGCACTGCGTTTAAAGCGTTCCGGTAGCCCACGACGTAAGCATTTCTAGCGACTTCTTCAGGATCAATCGCAGGATGGCCCGGCGCGTCCTCAATAAGGCTGACGGAGCGGACGTAGGTCCTACCATTGTCGTCAGTCACGAAGTAGGAGAGGGCGCCGACATCGTCGCCGGTTGTGGCGATGCGTATCCCGCCCCAGTCGTCCACGACGCGAACAGTTTGCCCGACGGCATGCTGTGGGCTCTGATCTTCGCCGAGCTCCACAATCTTGACGAGCCTCCCGATCGGCAGCGGCTCGGGCTCGGTGTAGATGCGGCCGGGCTTCTCAGGCGCAGGAACCACGCAGGGCCCGAACTCCTTCTCAATTCCATCCCCAAAACGGACGATCCCTGCCCACTCGTGGACCCATTGCATGCCGTAGTGAGAGCGACGTGTTTCGCGGACGAATTCACAATCGCGTCCGTGATCAGACGACGACGGCCAATCGATGCGCAGCGGTGTCCCTGGTTTCAGGTTGTAAAGATAAAGCGCTTGATTCTCGCGCTCGAGACACTCCTCCGGATCCCACGGTTCGCGTTTCGTCGGCTTCGCCTCGCTCTGCGCTACGGGCTCTCGGTCGATGATCGATTCGATTCTGCGGCGCGCGGCGTCCCGGTCGATAAGTGGCTTCATCTCGTATTCCACCAACTCCGCCAGCACCTGCGCGATGCGCGGCAGGCCGCCCATGAGGATTCGTTGGGCTAGGCCGTTGGCGGTCAGTGGGCGCTCCTGCCCGTTTCTCCAGGACGAGATACGCACCATCTTCTTCGCTTCCTTGTCCCACAGGTGACAAGTTCCGCTACCTGGAAAAGCGCTGACCAACTGTTCGAATTCTTCCTCGGTGTCGCACTCGCCAAGCGGAGTGCCGCGGCCGCCCTCGTATATTTCGAAACGCATCACCCTCGCTCCTTCCGTTCACGCTCTGCCAGGTACCAATCGCAAAAGTCTCTGCTCACTTCGCGACTACCTCGTTCCATATCGCTGATGTACGAAGACGTTTTACCGATCGCGCGCGCCACGTCGGACTGACGAATCCCGTGAGCCAGGCGAAACTCGCGAATCATGCCGCCAGTGACTACCGGGTAAATCACGTGGCCGCATGCGGGACAGCTGACAGGAGCCGCCTTCACGTCCCGTCCTCCAGGGCTTGCTTCAGCCGCGCATTCTCGGCTTCGAGCTCGGTAACGCGAGCGTTGAGCCGACGGCATTCGTTCTTCTCCCATGCGTCGAGATGCGCTTGAAACGCTGCGATGGCTTCCGGGATCGGCAGCATCCGCCAGCTGCGCCCTTCGACCACGGCCAGCGCCTCGGTGACGTCCAAGCCACCACGCTCGGCTAGCCTCGTGAGGCTTTGGTCATGGTTGCGGCGCGCCTGCCGTTCGTGTGGCGCCATGAAGTCCCACGGTACTGACTCGGGTCCGCGTGGCTGCCGCTCGTCCCCTGACATAATCGGAAAGCGCTTCACGGCGTGGGCTCCGTTGATGATTGCGGTGCAGCGAGGTCGTCCACGCCGAGCGGCTTGGTATACGGATTCGACGGGCGCGCTTGCACGCTAGTTCGAGCGGACCATTCGGCGTCTGCTCCTTCCTGCCAAGCAGCGAACCGCGCGGCGTTGAGCTGCCGCACGTGCTTCTTGCGCACCACGCTGGCGAGATGCGTGGTGACTTCCTTGCCGTCGATGAGCGCGCTCAGATCGTTGGCCAGCATCGCGCGGTGCTTCTGTTCGTGTGCAAGCTGACGAGTCAGTGACTCGTGCTCACGCTCGAGCTCCTCGTGCTGCTTCCGCAGCGTGTTCATGCCGGCGTCGGTGTTCAGCTGGCGCGCCTCGATCTCGGTGATGCGGGCGACGGCGGCATCGCGCTCGCGTTCGACACTGCGGAGATAGCGCTCTTCTTGGCAAGCTGAGCAGTGAATCAGGTGATGCTTTCGGCACCCTTCCGCCTCCGGCGCGGAGGGATCGGCTTTAGGAGCGGGGTCGCTGACCCAGGTGTACAGCTTGCGAAAAAGCACCTCGTCCTTCCAGGTGCCGTGCGGAGTTCTGATGGGGCCTGGAATTCCGACTTCAATAGGGTCGAGTGCGAGGATTACTCGCTCTTCGTTGCCGTTGAAGAACCAGGTAGAGCCTACCAAGATGGGCCGCTCACTCTGATCCGGCTCGACGCGCTCTACCCAGTGCTCCGGAAAGGCAGGATAGACCTCACTCGCCTTGGGCTCCTCACCGTGGATACGTAGTTCGACTCCGTGCTCCAGGCTGAGCACGGTCCCAGTCTTACCGAGGTAACGCGACCCCGCTGGCGAAATCACGCGGACGGTGTCGCCGACCTTCGGCTTGTAGCGCTCCGGCTCGACGCGGCGAACGGCGGTGACCATCGGAAAGGACAACGCGGACACGTTCCAGGCCCATACGCCGGAGTTGCTTCGGTACACTGGAATGCGCTTTCTTGTCTTGAACCGCGACGCTCCAGTCGGATCAATCGAGTCATACTCCCCCGGCTCCAGCACCACGCCCTCAGCTGCCCTAATCACACCCATGTCATTAGGCTGTAGCGCTTCGGCTGCTACTGGCGACACTTCGCCAGGACCGGCGCTATAGACGCCAGCCGCCCTGCGATATCCGAGTCCATACCAGTACAGAGGCCCAACGCCTCGCTCCAACTCAGCGACCGGGATTGGCTCCGCGCTCGAGAACGCGGTTTCGATTTCTTCTGCGGTGACGGTCATGGTGTCCTTTCGTTCTTCTGGTGCAGGCGGCGGGTGCGACCCGTCCCAGGCCTTCAGTTTCGATGGCGCGCCGAGGCACTCTCCCTTCGTGCAGGTGTCGCAGTGGCCTCCGTTGGGGGCTTCTCGCCAGCAGCTCGTGCAGTAGGTCGTCATCCGATTAGCTTCTCGTTTGCGACCATCCCGGAATTGCTGCCTTTGATAAGCCCGAGACTTCGGAGCTTGCTTGCGGCGTTGCCTGGGGTGCTGCTCTCGGTCGAATACCCCTCTGCGTCCGCCGCTTCTTTGAGCGTGATTGGATCAGGGTATGCCGAGATCACCTGACGCAAGATCGAGCCTTCGCATTTACCCAGCTCCGTGATCCAAAACTGGGCGAGCTCGCGACCAGAAGGCAGAGCATCGATCGGGCCCAATGCCGCAGCCCCGGCCGCGGTGGCGTTCATTCCGCCGGTATTAGTGCCTTCAACGTAGCCGAGCCCACGCAATTTCGAGGAAGCGTTGCCGGGCGTGCTGCTGCTTACCGAATACCGCGCGATGATCGCCGCCTGCGTGAGCGTCAACGTTCCGTGCTGTACGAGAGCGCTCAAGATCGCGCGATCGCACTTGCCTAGGCTTGTGTCGACGGCGCCTTCGGTTGCGCCGGACTCCCGCTGGATCGAGTTCGACGGGCGCTTGGGTTCTCGCGCGGCGGGCGCAGTGACAGGCGTTGCGCTTACGCTCGTTTTGGTTCCAGCCTTGAGCGCAGCGCGCTGCAGCTGGCGATAGTTGACCAGCGCGCGCCCGATCGCCGCCTTTGCATCGACCGCACGCTGGATTGCTGCGTCGAGCTCCGCGTTCAGCTTTTCGAATAGCTCACCAAATTCGTCCTCGCTGAACGTCGGAACCTCGACCCGCTGGGCCTTCGGCGCGGGCGCCGCCGGCGGCGTTTTCGCAGCCTGGCGCTTCAGCTCGGCGATTTCGGCACGAAGCAGCTTCGGATCGTCGGCCTTCGCGCGTTCGATTGCCGCGGCCATCTTCGTCTTGAGTTCGTCGAGGTCCGGCTTTGCGAGCTTCTTTGGCTCGGCGCGCACCTGCCCGACTTTTGGCGTGGCGCTCGAGTCGAACGTTTCTGGGCGCCGCACTGGGTAGACGCCAAAGACTTTGAGCTCCGGGTGCCCGCTCGCAAACACAGCCGTTCCCGTCTCGAGCCCGGATAGCTGCCCCATCACCTGGTCCCGCTGCACCTTGGTGGTGTTGGCGTCGAGCCAATCGCGCACGCGTTCTTGGTCGAGCGGACCCGGCGTGCGGAACGCGACCATCATGTCGCAGAGCTCGCTCACTTCTTTGTTTAATCCTGCCCCCCGTTGCGTAAACAAAACGAGCCCGAGGCCGTGCTTGCGGCCGAGCTTCACCGCGTCTTGCACAGCGCCAAGCGTGCGAAATTCATCAGGGCCTGGCTTTTGAGGACAGTTGCCCGTCACGAACACTTTCCCGTTACGGCGAGCAACGAACGCCCCTGTGGGCACAGTGACGTCCCATACCGTCCCTTTGTACCTCGTGGTCTTTCGAGCCCGAACCCAATGTTTCGACCCATCCCGCAGTGAGACATGCCACTGTCCCTGCGATGCAACCCAGCGTTTCGTAGTGCGCATACCAAGGCGCAGCGCTAGCTCTTGAAAATCGTCAGCCAGGCCACCGTTTTTGCCGGGATAGAACTTGGTCCATTTTCCTTTCTCTGAGGTGCCGTCGCCCTCCAGCAGCCCACGCATCAGAGCGAGCAGCTGCCTACGCGATCCGCCGTTCAGGATTGCGCGCGGAATGCGATGCACGTCGACCCCGAGCCACTTACCGAATCGCGCGGAGCTCTCCGCGCCGAAATACCATTCGAAAGCAGGCCCGCCCCCTTTGTGGGTATTCCGCGCACCGCGCTCGTAGCGTTGAACATCGACGATCTTGCTGAGCACAGATGACCACTCGATCGACTGCGCTAGGCCGAGCTTCGTGGTTGAGTGAGCTTGTGTCAGTCGGAAGTTGCGGTCGGATTTTCGCTTTCCATTAGCCCACTGGAGGCAGCCGTCTGTGATGAGCCAGCCAAGAATGCGGCACTCGACCTCGGGAAGATCATCTAGACCAGTACCGATCGGTGCTCCGCCAGCTGGAATCGCAATGCACGTTGGCACCTCTGCGGCTGGGCAGAACGTCCACGGGTAGTTCTTTTTGGAGCGCCCCTTCGCGCGCTGAAGGCGATGCAAGACAACGCGATGGTCTGGCGTGCAGAGGCAATCTAGAGAATCGCTGGCCAACGCAACCATTGGCCCATCGTGATCTCGAACCAACACATGCGAAACGGGCTGGAACGAATAAGTCTCGGATTCTAGGTCGAAGCAGCAAACGACCTCAAGGTGCGCAATCTCGTTCCAACGAAGCCACCCTCGCCGCGAGAGGATCTCGGTGTCGTCGCTCAGGCAGTAGCGCTGCGCCTCGTCCGCGAGCACCAGGAGCGGATCGCGGTTGTGGTGGTAAAGCGCCTCGAAGAAGTCCGCAAGGAAGCGGATCTGTTTCCCCTTCGAGAGCAGCTCGAAGTCGAGGATCGAGCTCTGGCCGAGCTTGGCGACGGTCTCGCCGACGAATTTGCCCGCGTCCGGCTCGAGCGGCACGTCCGCGTGCTCGCCGCCGAATACGACGACCGGCAGCCCTTCGCCTTTCCCGTTGGCACTGCTCTTCAGGCCGTACCAGTCCCCTTTGAGGTCGATTGCGCAGAAGCGCTGCCCCGCTTTGGATACCTCTTCGGCAGCGACCCGGCCGAACGAAGTTTTTCCGCTACCGCGAGCGCCATACACGACGGTTGCCAGCGTCAACCAATCGAGCGGGAGGTTGAGCTTTTCGCTGATACTGAGTTTCCTAGTCATGCGCTCCGCCGTTCCTCTTTCCCTGCCAGGTAGTTCCTGCACTGCTTGATGATCGCGTTTGCGCGCAGCCGAGAATCAGGCGCGAGCACGCTGAAACCTTGAATCGTCAGCACCAACGACTGCTTCAACGGGGTGAGCCGTTCGAAGTGGTGTTTGCAAAAAGGCGTCTGAAAAGAGCCAACGAAGTGCCCCCGGTCGACGCAGTGGGATACGTGACACCGGATGGTGATCGGGCGGCTTTGCTGCATTTCAAATGGCCTTCCGGAGTGGTTCTTGGAGCACGCCGAGTTCGTTCAGGTCGGACCAAATCGACAGCAAGCGCTCGACTTCCTGTTCCTGGAAGGTCAGGCGCCGGGCGTCATCCCAGCCCGCGAAGATGCCTTTGCCGTCGTGGAAGTTGTTGTGGTGCCGCCGGCACATCGGTATCAAGAACTTGTCGGGCGCGGTCTGTCCGATGCCCTTGCGAGCCTCGCCCTTGCCGTCGATCAGGTGGTGCGGGTCGACCTTCCCGCAGCGCTTGCCGCCCACGACGCACGGCTGCGTTTTGATCCATCGCTTGTAGCGCGGATCGTCGCCCGGCTTCCGCCGGCGCGAGCGGCGCTTCATGGCCACCCGCTTGAGCGGTGAGCAGCGGTCGAGCTTCGCCCGGGTGACGAGCTTGGTCTTCACCTTGAGCGGAGACCGACGGGTGAGCGGTGTTCGCTTCATCACCGGTAACTCCAAATGATCAGCTTCACGATCACCCAGGTAAAGAGTCGGCGCAGCAGCTTCATCGGTTGGCCCTCCCAGCGAGGCGTTCCGCCATCTCCTTCGGGTAAAGGTTGCGGCCCACGCGGACGTGGGCGGAGAAGTCTTCCGCGGGCGGCTCATGCCAGAGCGCGCGCCGGTTTTCGTCGAGCCTTTTGCCCTGTTCTGCCCAGTGCGAAACGGCCGTCCAAAAGCGGTGCTTGGGCCCTAGGTCTTTCGGGTCACCGCGCTTGTTGAGCGGGATTGGACCCCCGTAAGAGTGCCATTCGAACGGGTACACGGCGCCGCCGACTTCAATCGTCAATTCCGGTCCCGCTACCGTGAGCACCCCGGGATTGCGACCACCGATAGGCAGGCACCGTTCCCCGAATTCTGCATTGAAACGAAGCCCGTCTCGAATCACCTGGCAGCCGCGGCAGAGCGCGCAGCTCTGACCAGCAAGCTGGGCGGCAATGCACCCAGGGTTCCAACAGTCGTGTGGGGGCGGCAGCTTGCGCATCACGCTCGCGCCTCCGGGAACTGACGCACGCGGAGCTCCGGTGGCCACTCGGCCATGTCGCCGCCCTTCTTGTCAGACAGGGAAAGTCGGCAAGACGGGTCAGCGCCCGGCCCGTCGGGGTGAGGCTCGTCGCTCGATCTGTCGCTCTCGGTCGAGTCGTACGGCACGCGACCCAACTGCTTCACGAAATAGTTCGTGCCGGCGTCGGCACACTGATTCACGAGATCTCGAGCCCATTGAACGTCGAACGGGCGCGCTCCATTGCCGCTCTCGCCGCCGATGATGACCCAGTCGAGCTTCGGACCGCTCTCCTCTGCCATGGCTCCTCCCCAGTCGAGCGGAGCGTATTCGCCGCTTAGATAGTCTTCGAGTTCTATCGCGCCAAGCAGTGGCTCAGCACTCACGAACCTCACCGCCGCGGGCAGCGCTAGCAGCAGCGGTACGCGCGTGTCGGCGGTCTTCTGGTCTTCAACGCTGACGCCGAGCCAGACGTTCGGGAGCGGCCACGGTGCATTCTCATATGCGCGCACAGAGCCAATCGGCCTTCCGATTTTGAAGCCGGCCGTCATCAGGCATGCAGATCCTTCTAGGCTCGAGGTAGCGGGGCACTTCGCGCCGACGAGAGCCGGCAGCTGCTGACTGTCCTCGGCGATCCATTTGAACCACTCCGCGGCGCGCTCGGGACGCTTGGTGAGAATGAGAAAATCGTGCTGCGGACAAGCCGCCATTACGCCAAAACCAGCTGCGATCTCCTCGTTCGAAAACTCTTCAAAGAAGAGGTCGGACATCGAGTTGACGAAGATGCGGTGTCGTGATCCATCGCGCGGCGCGCGCCAGCGGAGCGGCTCTGCGAGCTTCTCTGGGACGAACCGCCCGACACCAGTCCATTGAGGACCGTGTTTTCCAAGCCGCACGAGCCCCTCGTAGGGCATGCCAGGGCCGCTGAAGCGATAGGCCTGCTTTTCGGCGTAGCAACCACCTTGGCCGTTCGGACCGCCGCAACCGGGCGAGACGCGACGGCAGCCGCGCACAAAATTCCAGACCTTAGTGGCCCATTCGATTTCTGTATCAGCCACGAAGACACCACTTTCCGCCACCGATGTTGGTTACCTTGCCCGCTCGCTTCAGTTTGCTCAGGCAGGTCGCGACAGCCAGGACGCCGTCCTCGTGGTGGACCTGCTTCCCGATCACCGAAGCGTTTTTCGCCGCGATCAACCGGTGTTCGTAGGCGTAACCCCGAACGTCCGCCAGCGGGTGCCCCACTCCAACCCGGATCAGAACGTATCCACGCGGGTCGACGACACGCCCGCCGCGCCAATTGCCGTTGCGCTCGCGCGTAAGCTGGGCGGGGCGCGCGCTCACAGCGTGATCGCCTTTCCCGCCTCTTTGGTGAGCGGGATACCGAGCAACACGCTGAGGATGCCGAACAGGCGCCAAGCGTTGTAGTCGCTCAGGACGAGACCGGAGCAGCCCGACGGGCGTTCGCACGAGATCGCGACACGGTCGTACTTTGGTCCGAGCAGACTGACGGTAAGCGAGCCGTCGTCAGGCTTCCGCTCGGGCATCTTGAGCTTGCTCACCGCTTCACCCCGAGCGCTCTCCGACCCTTCTCGGTGCTCGTCAGTCGCTGCCCCTCTGACACGAGCCAGCCCTTCTTCACGAGGGGGGCGCTGTCGACCGTCGTCTTCATCAGAGTGGTCAAGTCGAGCCGCATCGGCCCGCACTGGTAGGTCTCCTCGTAGGCGAGTACGGCGATCATCGTGCGGAGCTGTGAAACCGTCATCCCGAATTGGTCGCGGACAGCTCCTGAGTCGAGCGGTGTATCGGGGCATTTGCAGGGCGCGAGCCGGTGGTTCCTGTCACCTGCGAGGTTGTCGCGGATCACGTGGGCATCCACGGTCTTCTTCAGCTTGCAGGAGATGCACTCGATCTCCCATCGGCGATGGCTGTTCACGACCGGAAGGGAGCGGAGCACTCGGTAGCCGAGCACCTCCTGTCCCTTGTAGTCGATGGCGGGGGTGATCCGCGTCTGGGCGTACCAGCTACCGGGGACGATCTCAGTCGGGGACTGGAAGCCGTTGCTTCGGCCTGTTTTGACGGCGTATTGAGGCATCATCACTCCGCCGCCGTAGCGACTGCTCCGTTTACGAATGCTTCCAGATCGCGAGCGGCTTCGGTGAGCAGCGCTTGGGCCTGCTCGACGATCGCTGCTGCTACCGGTGAGCAAACCTCCGGGGCTCGGAGAGCCCGGATCTGAGCGGCGTAGACCGCCACGAATTCAGCATCCGTCGAAGGCGCTGCAGCGGGAGTCGCGCTCGCCACCGGTGCGCTGGATGATTCAGATTCAGCCTCGGCCTCTGAAAACATGGGAGGCTCGACCGGGCGAGCGGGAACGGCGGCCGCCTTTTGGCGCTCGAACTCGGCGCGCTCGGCCTCGAAGGCGCGACGTTCCTCATCTAGCTTGGCGGTTTCCGCGGCGGCCTGGCGCTGTCTCTCCTCGAATTCGGCGCGTTCGGCGGCGAGCTTGGCCTCCTGCTCCGCTCGTATCTTCGCGCGCTCGGCGTCTTCTGCGGCTCGCCGCGCTTCCTCGGCGGAGCGATCGACGAGGTCCTTCGCTTCCTGCAGCGGATTCTCGATCTCGGCGATGAGCGCCGTGATCTCCTTCGCCTTGGCGTTCACGCGCCTTTGCCACGCGAGCGCGTCCTCGTTCAGGGCTTTGCGTCGCTTGTCCACGCCCGTTCGTGTCGACCGCATGTGGGCGATCGCGCGGCGGCCCCTCTCGTAGTTCTCGGGCGTGTCGAAGGTGATCGACTTGTACGCCCCGAAAGTGCTCTCGATGGCGTCGCGTGTCTTCTTCACTTCCTCGAGCGGCTCGACGGCGCTCGTGCTCACCTCGTAGCGAACGAGCGCGAGCGGGAGTGATTCTTCGGTGGGCGCTGCTTCGGTAACCATGGACGTATTCCTCCTCGGTGACATCAGGCCGCCCCACGGTGCTGTTGCGGGCGCGGCTGCGCCTGTGGATCGGCGCCATATGAATCGAATTCTTGCTCGTCCTCGACATCTTGCGTGAAGATCTCGGACGCGCAGGTGACGAGCAGAATAGCAGCGACGTGCGCACGCTTGCACGCCATTTTGCGCACGGTGTTGTAGGAATCAGCGATATCGATGTTCGCGATCCGCTCGACGCTTTGACCTGTGATCGCCGGGTCACGAATAGCGAACTTGGCGCCGCAGCCGCCGGCTTTGGCGAAGCAGAGCCACCCGCCGCCGTACTCTTCGCGGCCGCGTATGATCGCCGCATTCCTGCAACGCGGACAGAAGCGCTGGCCCTTGCGGTAGGCGTACTTGCTCTCTCGGGTCGAGCACGAGCCCATCCCGGAGCCCAAGCGAACCGCGGTCGGCGCGTGGAAGAGCGTGCAGATGACGATCGACTCGAGATGATCCCCCACGTACTTTTCCGTCGCGGCGAACTGCGGGTCGAGCTGAAAAGCCAACCCGAGCAACTCAGCGCCAGGCTTGAGCAGCGTGGGCTTTTGCGTCCCCGGGATCACCCCGTAATGGTGCCCCTCCTTCATGATTTTTGACTGCACCTCGGATCTTCTCGACCCGCGCGATCAGCGCATCGATCGGTACGCCGAGCCCCCAATCAGTCGCCAGGTTTTCGCGGGGAACGATCTGGGACGGCTGAACGGACACCGATGACGAGGTGACCGTCACGGGCGCTGTTACGACAGGTTTCGCACGGGGCGGCTCCTGCGCCCTTTTGGGCTCACGCGGGACGATCGCCTGCGCGAGATCCACCGGCGCGTCAGTCTCGAGAGCGATCAGCCGGAGCGCGAGCTTCACGGTTTCGCGGCCGTCAGCGATCTTGTCGGCGAGGCGCTGGCTCAAGCCCATGATGCGCTCGCCCCGTAGAGCGCCTTCGAGCCCCGGACCGCTATTGACGATCAGGGCGGCGGTCTTCTCGCCAATCCCATCGATCCCATTGATGTTGTCAGAAGCGTCGCCAGTCAGCGCCAGGAATTCAATCAGCTTGGCCGGCGGAACACCGAACTTCGCGCAGACCTCGGCCTCCCGGAAATAGATGCTGTGTCCGAGGCTGAACGCCTGGACGTTCGCCTCGTCGTTCACGAGCTGGAGCAGGTCCTTGTCGGAGCTGCAAATCGTGACCGCCAACCGCTCCTCGGGTGGAAGTGCGAGCGCCTGGGCTACCAGGGTCGCGATCACATCGTCGGCTTCGTAGCCCGGCGCACCGAGCACCGGAAACCCATCCTCGCCTAGCCGAGCAATGAAGGCTCGCAGCGTGTCGAGTTCGGTCTGCGGTCGCTTCTCGCGCTGGCCTTTGTAGTCCTCGCTGATCTGCACGCGGCGGTAGGGCGGCGAGTCAATTGCGATGGCCGCAAAGTCGAAGTTGGCGGCGATGTCGGCGACGCGCTTTCGCATGTTGGCCATGAGCTCAGTGAGCCCCTGTCCGCCGGCCGCCTCCCAATAGGGCTTGAAAATTCCTGCAACGTCTATCAGCGCAAGGGTTTTCATCGTCGAATCCTGGTGTCGCGCTTCGCGCAAGTCGTGAAATGAATGGCGTAGGCCTGGCGCACAGCCACCGGCCTGTCTTCGTCAGATAGGTCACCAATGGCGACCTTGAGGGGGATTGGATTAAGCGGAATAGGTCGCCCGCCGATTGTCTTCGACCAGAGCACCGAGGCCCCGCAGCTCGTGCAGCGCCCGATGTTCATCAGCTGAGCACCCGTGGCGGGAGCAGTTCGCGCGCCGTCTCGTGAGCTGACACAGCGTCAGCAAGAATGAATTCGCAGGGCTGGCCCTGACCGGAGTAGACGACGAATTCCAGCAGGCGAAAACGCCGCGAAGATCTGGGCACCGTGGGCCTGGCGGCTCGCGAGGCTCATGTACGGCTGAAAGTCGATTCGGAACATCACCCCTCCAGCTCCGTGTCCCAATTCCCGTACTCGAGAGCATGCTGGACAAGCGCATGGTCAGCGAGAGCCCGACTCCCGTACGGCCCGAGTCGCTCCGAGCTCGAGTAGGGGTAGGCGTAAAACAGATCGTCCTCGGTTTTCACGATTCCGATGTGGAGGGAGTCGACGATCGGATTCAGCGAGTCGAATAGCCGCCGCATGTTCGCGAGCGCTTGGGCCACCGGAAGGGCGAGCGGAGCCGATCCGCGCGCGGCCTCCCGCTCGAGCTGGCGGATCGTGTCGGCCACTGTGGCCTGGACGAAAGCCGCGGAGACCGGCGGTTGCAGGTCTCTGCAGGTCGAGCATAGACACCCGGGCTCGCGCGTGGGGTCGCCACACTTCGAGCAGGCGCGGGCGGGCGGCTCGTACTCTCTGGACTGGCGGAGCGGGATCACCTTCCGATTGGGGGTGAGCGGGTCGAAGAACTCGGAGCGCTCGCCCGACTCGTCGCCGAAGCTCACAGCGCCCCCGCTTCCACCGCGATGGCTTCTGCGAGGTCCTGGCGGGCCTGGTAGGACTTGCTCTCGGCCGCCTTGATGCGGGCCACGGCTTCGGCCTTGTCGCCGCGCCGGAGCGCATCTCCGGCGGCCATGTAGTCCTGCGCCACCAGATCGAGCCAGTCGCGCGCGCTCTTCAGGAGCGTTTCAGGCGTCTTCACCTCGGGGAGGTGCTGGCCGCCGCAGAATTCGAGCGGAGCCATCACCGGGCCTCCTGGTGGCGGGAATCGCGATCGGCGGACAGAAGCGGCTCGCGGCCAGAGATCAGTTCCTCGGCGTGGTAGCGCGGGCCGAGCAGCGTCTGGGCGTGGCTCGCGGCCGTGATCACCGCATCAGCGACGCCCGGACCATAGCCCGTGGCCAAGACTGCGGTCACGTCCTCCAGGCTCTCGTCGATGGGTTCGCCGTCCGCGTCGCACGGCTCGAAAACCTTGCAGCCGTTGCGGTCAACGTAGGCGCACCACAGCACCTCGCCGGTCGCCCGTTGCACCAAGTAGCTATCGCCCTCGAAGAGCGCCGGCGGCTCGTGGCCGGCCGGGACCGGGAGCGTTACCCACGCTGGCCCGGGAAGATTCTTTCGTGTGGTCATGTCGGATTCCTGTCAGGTGTCAGGACTGGAAAAAGTCAGCTGGTCAGGCGGACTTGCGGATCGGGAAGATGCGGAGCGAAGCGCGGACGAGAGCCGGCTTCTGCTCGGGAGTTTCGCCGCGCGCCCGGATCGGGCGGCTCGGCGGGACGCTGTCACGCTCGACAACGTGGGCGATTCGGATGGCTCCCCCGAACCATGGGATTTCGATCTGGTGGAATTCGCGGGTCATGGGGTTTCGTCTCTCTGTTTCGGGCTGGTCCGCCCGAGGCGAGCAACGGATAGGCGTTGGGAGCACCCGGCCGTTGCACTTCTCGGATTGGCTAGCCTCACCCGAAGCAGTATGCGCATACGACAGGCTACGCGCAAACAGAAAAATGCACACACGCGGCGCTTTAGGCGCAACTATGCGGAATTGCTAGCAACAAAAAGACCGGATGCGCATAATCGCTCATTGGCCAATGCGCAAATGTCCGAGATCCCCACCTCGATCGAGTTGCGCGCCGCCACGATCGCGGTGATCCCGGCCCAGGCGGCCCACCCATAGCCGTCATCCCCGAGCGGCGCCCAGATCGTCCCCGCCTGCAAATCGAACGCGAAAGCTGCGCCCACGGGAAGCGCAGCAACAGCGTAGATCTCGAGCCCGAGCGACCGCGCGGCCTCTCGCCAATCGCGCGACAAGCCCGCCAGTATCCCTCGCAGCACCCTCCGTGCGCTCTTCATCGGACACCGACTGTGACGAGCATGCGTCGGGTTGTCAATGTGCGCGTTGACGTTCTGTGTCCTATCCGCGACGCGCCGATTTCAGGCGACGCACCGATCCTCCACCCGGATCGGGAATGAGCGGCACCGGGTTCGCGTTGAGCGCGGATACGAACGGCGCGAGCTGGATCAGCATCCATGGCTCCACTACAGCCGGATGCGGGGGCATGCTCATACGCCCGATTTGATGCCAGATGCGCTCGTCGTACATGTTGTGCAGCTTCGCTCGCGCTTCGGCGAGCGCAGCGTCGAAGCCTGGGAGGTCCTGCCAGGTCACAACTGACTGAGCGATCCCGAGCGACGAACTCACGTCCATCCCAAGCGCGGCGAAGATCACTGAGGCGGATTGCAGCGATGCGCCCAGCTTCCCGCTCGCGATGCGGTTGAGCCAGGACTGCTCCTTGTGAATCGCGCGCGCCGCTTCGGACGCATTGCCTTTGTGCAATGCGATCAATTGCTTGGCCGCTTCCTGCACGCGGCGGTTCTGTTCTTTGGTGAGCGGGGCTGGCACGAGTTGGAGAGTATTCGTTTGAAGGGCGGTTTCTAGGGTAATTTATCCGCCAGAATCTTGCGCATAGACGCTGTGGCGAATTTACCTTGCACCATGCGCATAGGCACGCTAGGTTTCGGTCCGAGTCATGGCGCCGGAACAACTTGCACAGTGGATCGCTGAAAAGGGCCTCAGCCAGGCGGAGTTCGCTCGGCGCTTGAGCCGCGCAAGCCGGAAGATCCACGTCGATCAAACCGAAGTGAGTCGCTGGCTGCGCAAAAAGCGCTTCCCGAACGCCGACGAGATGGCGGCCATCGAGAAGGTGACCGGCGTTTTGCGGTCGGCGTGGCCGCAGCCAACCGAGCGCCCGAGCTGGAGCGAATGATCCCATGACCTCCAAGCGTAACGCACAACATGACGCCGCGTTCATGGCGCGTCTGGCGAAAGCCCATGAAGAAATTCATGCTGCATTTTTGCGCGCGCTGGATGAGCGGGATTGTTCGCAGGCGATGGCTGCTCGGGGGATGGGGCTGCACGTCGATTCGGTTCGCAACTACGTGCACGGCCGCACCCCGGTCGATGCGGCTCGCGTGCTCGCGCATCCGCGCCTTCGGAAAGCGTTTCGCCGCGCACTCTGCAGCGAGCACCATGACGAGCCGGCTGCATATGTAGCTCGGAAGGGTCGGCGGTAGGACCATGAGCATCAAGCTTGCGTCGACAGCAAACTCCGCAAGGACGGAATTGTCCGCTCGGCTGCGGCGAGCCATGTGTTCGCTCGGATTGACGCAGTCCGAAGCGGGGCGGCGCGTCGGGGTCGATGCGCGTCAGGTCCGACGGTGGCTCAATGGGAGCGCCTCCATTGCGACACTCGATCTCGTCCTCAAGCTCGAAGATGAGCAGGCGCGGAAGGTCGCATGACAATGCCCGCCCCAGGCCGTCCCCCGGCAAACAAGGTGAAGTGGTTCGTTTGGCTGAAGCGAGACCCGAAGATCTTCGCCGAAGTCGAAGAGCAATTTTGGATGGACGCCCGTGTACTCGGCGCCTGCGACATCAGCTCGCGCACGGGCCAGCCCATCTTCTTCGATGAGCTCGAAGCCGCGCCTGCGAATTCAAACCTCGTTCATCTCGAGGTCGAGCGGATGCGACGTGGCTTTGCTGAAGCAAGAGCCTGCGATTCGGTAACGAGTTTCTGGCGCACGGATCGGTTTCCGCGCGCGCTGAGTTCAGAGGTTGGAGGGTGCTTGTCCGAAAAAAGCTACATTCGAGTCACGTGCTGGGGTCGCCGCAGCTACGAGCTCTCGGGCTGTAAAGCCAACACTGCGGCGCTCGCGATCGGCGCAGTCATCGCTCTCGCGGCTCTGAAGGGCTGGCGCTAGATGGCCAGCGTCCCCCCTCTCGTCCTCAAGATCGCGCCTTCGGTTTCGAGGCTCGTGCGCTCCGAGTCCCGCGCTTTGCTACAGCACCACCAGCGCCTGATGGCTGCGGTCCGGACGCCTGGGAAGGCGGGGCGTGAGGCTTTGGAGGAGGAGGCTTTGGCCATTTTCTCCCGGGCTTCTTCGATCCTTGGGAGGCTCGAGCTCGAGGCGGTTCCGCAAAAGGCAAAGCGGTCTGTTTCTCGTCAGCCGGCGTATCGCTCACCCCGAAAGGGCTCGGCCCGTGACCGGTAATCAGCCATACGAGGTCGCAGCGGAGCGCCTTCGCGAAGTCGACGACGGTGTCGACGCTGATCGCTCGCCCGCGCGTCCCGCTTTCGATGGCGCTCACCGAGCCCCGCGCGTGACCGGCGCGGAACCCGAGATCGTCTTGGGTCATTCCGCGGGCCTCGCGAACGATGCGAATCCGGGCCGCGATCATGCGGGAGAGTTTCGAGTAGCGGGGCGTCTTGTACCCGACTCCTTTCCTGGCTTTAAGATTTTGACCGAGTGTGAGTGATACGTCTCTAGGCATGCGCAAAGTCTGCACACGCTGACACCTGACAGGAAACTAGACAGTTGAGCAGTAGAAGGACGATTTTAACGTGAGTATTCCAGAAACAGAGACCAAAACCGCCACGATCACGGTGTTCGTGTGCGGCCGCAAGCGCGGCCCGGGCGGAGCCTGCGAGTCGTGTGGGCGCTCGGCCGCTGCCACCTGTCAGCATCCGGTGAACCGCCGTGGTGCGGAGCCCGGTGTTTGCGGTCGCCGGGCGTGCAAGGGCTGCGCGGTCGAGATTGATGGGGTCGTGCGGTGTCCGGCGCATGCGCGGATGCTGGGAGCGAAGGCGTGATGGCGAAGATCATGACTGTCGCCGTAGCCCTCTGCGTCATCGGCGTTTGCCTCGCGACGGGCTGCGCTGACGACTACGCGGCGGTGCGCACGCTGCGTGATTCCGGTTTCACCGACATTCAGACGACCGGCTATAGCTGGTTCGAATGCGGCGAAGACGATACAACGCACACCGGATTCCGTGCGACTAACCCCGCGGGGTTAGTCGTTGAAGGGACCGTTTGCTGTGGACTGGTTTTCAAGGGTTGCACGGTGAGATTTTGAAAAACTCGACTGGCGCAACTGCAATGAGCCGTCACCAGCTATCCGCCGTCTACGTCTTGGTGCTTCGGCGGGAAGAACAGAGGGCTTCGTGATCAAAACCAAAACCAAACCAGTCAAACGCGCGGCGAAGAAACCGGGTGCGCGCAAGTCGCCCGCCGCAAAGCCAGAGACCGTACTCGTTCTCCGAACCTGCGCCTCCGACCGCTCCGCTCATGGTGGCTTCGTCTGGCCTGAGTCTGGCCCGGTGTCGTGCTCCGATTGGGACCCGCGTCCAGTCTGCGGCTTCGGGCTTCACGGTCTGCTTTGGGGCTGCGGTAATGGCGGACTGCTCGCGGTCGGTGACGCGGACGCGAAGTGGCTCGTAGTGGAGGTCATCGCCAGCGAGATCGTCTCGCTCGACGGCGGCGAAAAGGTCAAGTTCCCGCGCGGCGTCGTGGTGTTTTGCGGAGATCGCAAAGGTGCGACTGACTACATTTACTCCAGGAAGCCTGGCGCGGTCGTTGGCGTTTCCGTGGATGCTGGGCCGAACGGATCTGCGCTCGGCGGCGACGCCTCGACGGTCACCGGCGGCTACGCCTCGACGGTCACCGGCGGCTACGCCTCGACGGTCACCGGCGGCGACGCCTCGACGGTCACCGGCGGCGCACGCGCAAAGGTCACCGGCGGCGCACGCGCAAAGGTCACCGGCGGCGACGCCTCGACGGTCACCGGCGGCGACGCCTCGACGGTCACCGGCGGCGCACGCGCAAAGGTCACCGGCGGCTACGCCTCGACGGTCACCGGCGGCTACGCCTCGACGGTCACCGGCGGCGACGCCTCGACGGTCACCGGCGGCTACGCCTCGACGGTCACCGGCGGCGACGCCTCGACGGTCACCGGCGGCGACGCCTCGATCTTGTGTCTGAAGCACTGGGATGGTCGCCGCTGGCGGATGCTGATCGGCTATGTCGGCGAGGACGGGATCGAGTCGGGGAAGCCGTACCGGGTGAACAAAGATGGCAAGATCGTGCCAGCGGAGGCGAAGTGAAAGCAAAAACGGTTACCGGTTTCGAGGTGCGCGGCGGGAAAGTACAAGCGCACACGCTCTACGCAACGCGGAAGGATGCAGCGCGTCACCTCGAGTCATTCAAGGGGCTCCGCGGCTTCAGTGTGCGCTACGGGCGCGTCGTCGAGACGCTGACCACCAAGAAGCGCGTGAAGAATCACCACCAAGAGATCGGCGGCGAAGGGCGCTCCTGGGAGGATTGGGTAGCTCCACTCGCCACGCGGCGCGAGGCTGAGCGTATTCTGTTCAACGACCTGCGTCGGAAGGTGGCAGCGCGCCGTGCTGACCTGCGCGATGCGGAGCGGGCTCTAGCGAAGGCGGGAAAGCCGTGATCCCCGAAGCCAGGACCCTACTCCTCGCCTGCAGCATCCTATTCGCCTT